>Ga0335085_10001259_pt1 | contig 56405 bp, 37 predicted proteins | sample Lox_Sample_45_FD_206712 | JGI IMG/M metagenome (GOLD analysis project Ga0335085, IMG submission 206712) | Soil microbial communities from Loxahatchee National Wildlife Refuge, Florida, United States - Lox_Sample_4.5 | ecosystem: Environmental > Terrestrial > Soil > Wetlands | place: USA...
TGGCCGCGATTCTGGATCACGGCGGTCTCTCGGGAAAAATCCGCGAAGTGTGGCTGTTCGACGCGCTCTATGGCGGCACGGAAAATTTTGTCGCCTGGCAGAAGGCGGAGGACGGCCGGTTGCTGGACATTTACACCGACCACGGCGGCACGAAGGAAGAAACCGGAAATTTGATGGCGGCATGCAAAACCAATGGCGTCGGTTTTTTCGCCGGCGAAGACACGAACGTCGTGCCCCAAAATCTGCTGACGAACAAAATCATTTTTCTGCACACCGACATGATTCACAACGATGTGATTGCCAAACGCGGAACGTTTGAACAATTTCTCAAATCAAGCTGCCTGGAAAACAAATGAACCGGCGACCGTTTTTACTTTGCATTTTCGCCGCGCTGCTCGGCGGCTGCCAAACCATGCCAACCCCAAATTCTTCTGCGCGTCCGCCGGTCAAACCCGGCGTCGAAGTCCTCTTTGCCAAACATCTCGATCTTATTCGCGGCAAACGCGTCGGATTAATCACGAATCCCGCCGGCGTGGATTCGCATCTGGAGGGCGACGTGGAACTTTTCCGCGCGCACCCGGACGTGAGGCTGGTAGCGCTCTACGGGCCGGAGCACGGCGTGCGCGGCAACGCCCAGGCCGGCCAGTTCGTGCCATTTTATTTCGACGAACATTACCAACTGCCGGTGTTCAGCCTTTACGGCCAGACCGAAAAGCCGCCGGCGGACATGCTCACGAACATTGACCAATACATGCGCTCCTACGACACGCAACACACCGGCAAACAGCCAGAGTCGGGCATGCTGCAGTCCGTGGATGTGATGGTTCTCGATTTGCAGGACGTCGGCACGCGCGTTTATACCTACATCGCCACGATGGCTTACGCGATGCAGGCTTGCGCGGAAGCGAACATTCCGTTCATCGTGCTGGATAGGCCCAATCCCATCGGCGGTGTCGCGATGGAAGGGCCAATCCTCGAATACCCGCAGCACAGCTCGTTCATCGGGCTTTATCCCATTCCGCTGCGGCACGGCATGACCTTGGGCGAACTGGCGCAATTGTTTAACGCGAACTTTTTGCCGAAAAAAGCGAACCTGACCGTCGTACCGATGGAGAACTGGACGCGCGACGAATGGTTTGACGAAACCTCGCTGCCGTGGGTGGTGCCGTCACCGAACCTGCCGACACTCGATTCCGCGACGGTGTATCCCGGACAGGTCATGCTCGAAGGCACGGATTTGTCGGAGGGACGCGGCACGACCCGGCCGTTTGAAATTTTCGGCGCGCCGTGGATTGACGGGTTCACCCTGGCAAAGGAATTGAACGCGCTCAAGCTGCCGGGCGTGAAATTCCGCGAGATCTGGTTCACGCCCACGTTTTCCAAATTCTCCGGCCAGCTTTGCGGCGGCTGCCAGTTGCACGTCACCGACCGGCAGGCGTACCGGCCCGTCGCCACGACGCTGACCATTCTGTCCGTCGTGAACAAAATCTATGGAGACAAGTTGGAGTTTCACGCCGGTTATTTCGACAAGGTGATAGGCACGTCCAGTGTGCGCGAGGCGTTGGAGCGCGGCGAGCCGGTGGAAAAAATCGTTGCCGGTTTCCAGCCGGGATTGGATGACTTTGCGAAACTGCGCGCGCCATTCTTACTTTATCCATGAACCGTCCGCACTGCCGCCAGGTTTTGGACTGCGCCAGCCCTCTGGCGCTTTGGGTGTCGCGCCCGGCTCGAAAGCGGCAGAGGACTGCCGCACTCCAAGACGCTGCCGCGTCGGCCGAACCTCATGCCGGTTCCTGGCCTGGATGCGCAATTCGAGCATCGTCAAGACAACCCAGAGGAATCGAACTCCTGCTCTGCCTCGCGTTCGCGCTGGTTCTGACCGGTTGCGCCGCGCCAAGGGTTTCGCACCACCCGGTTTTTCGCCCGGACAAGCTGGCGGCCATGGACGCGGCGATCGAATCAGCCATCGCCAGCAACCGATGTCCCGGAGGTGTGCTCTGGCTGGAACATGATGGCGTGACGTATCACAAAGCCTACGGTTATCGGGCGCTGGTGCCCGAGCGTGAGCTGATGACCGAGGACACGGTTTTCGATATGGCGTCACTGACGAAAGTCCTCGCCACCACGCCCGCCGTGATGCTGCTGATCGAACGCGGCCAGGTGAAGCTGGACGCCCCGGTGCGGACTTACATTCCCGAATTCAACCCCGGTGCGCCAGAGCCCGCCAGCGCAGCGGCGGCCGGCGAGGGCAGGGAACTGGTGACCGTGCGCGAATTGATGACGCATACCTCCGGATTGCCGCCCGACCTCGAACTCCGCACCGATTGGAGCGGGTATGACACCGCCATCCAGAAGGCGTGCGCCGAGACGCTGCAATCAAAACCGGGCACGGTCTTCAAATACAGCGACATCAATTTCATTTTGCTCGGAGAAATCGTCCAACGCGTGAGCAAACTGCCACTGCAAATTTTCGTTCAACGCGAAATCTACGGGCCACTAAAAATGACCAACACCTGCTTTCTGCCGCTGGGTGGAAGCGACGCCTCGTCGCTTGCCGGTAGCGGCGGCACCAACGCAGCCAGCCAAAAGAGCGGGCACGGTTTAGTCTGGCAGCCAGGGGCGACGGGGGCATCGCCGCCAATCTTCACACTTTCGCGCATAGCGCCGACGGAAGTTGTGGACGGCAAACCGTGGCGCGGGGTGGTTCATGATCCCACCGCGCGGCGCATGGGCGGCGTGGCCGGTCATGCGGGGCTATTTTCGACCGCGTCCGATGTGGCGCGTTACGCGAGAATGATGCTGAATCTCGGTGAACTGGATGGCGTGCGGATTTTCAAGCCCGAAACGGTGAGACGGATGACCAGCGTTCAGACGCCGGCGGACATGGCGGCCAAGCGCGGGCTGGGTTGGGACATTGACACGGCTTACAGCGGGCCGCGCGGCGAGCTGTTTCCAGCCGGCTCCTACGGCCACACCGGCTGGACGGGCGGCTCGCTGTGGATCGATCCGTTCTCAAAAACCTTTGTGATTTTTTTGTCGAACCGGAACCATCCGACGGAAGCCGGCAATGTGCTGCCGCTGCGTCGCAAATTGGGAACGCTGGCGGCTGAGTCGCTGACAGATTTTGATTTTGCTGGCGTTCACGACGTGGTGAAGCACCAGACGAATTCAGTTGCGCCGCCGAAATAGGTTTCTGCCGCTTCCGCTACGCTGCCAAAGACTCTGCACGCCGCAGAAAATCACGTACCACGAAAGCAAAGCGGCTTTCTACCGGTCCGGTTCACGGACGTTCCAATCCGGTATTCGGGCGGAGGATGCAAGCCACCTCCGAGTTGACTCACGATAAATTTTACCGAAGAGGCAAGTCGTGCCGCTTGAATGGCAAAACTCCGACGTGGTTACCCGACATTTTCAATTTTGACCGTGACTTAAACCGCACTCTTCCTAAGCTCGTCGCTGATGAAGCGCCTGCGAAAAAGCCGTGCTAACGAAGCGGCTTCAGCCATCGGTTCACCCCAACCCAGCGGAAAAGCGACGCTGCCAAAGAGCGGTGCGCTTAAAGGTAAATCCTCAAGGCTTTGGCCATGGTTTCTGGGGTTCCTCCTGCTGATCAGCACGTTCCTGGCCTACCTGCCGGCCTTGCGCGGCGGTTTTGTCTGGGATGACGACTCATGGACGTTAAAATTGTCGGGGCTGTTCCAAAACGCATCCGGTTTGAGTTTGATCTGGTTCCAACCGACCGAACTGCAACAGTATTACCCGCTCACGGCTTCGACCTTTTGGTTGGACTATCAGCTCTGGAAATTCTGGACGTTGCCCTATCATGTGGAGAACGTCCTGCTGCACGTCCTGGCTGCTCTGTTGTTTTGGCGGTTGTTGGTCCGTCTCCAACTGCCGGGCGCGTGGCTGGCTGCAGCACTCTTCGCGCTCCATCCGGTCATGGTCGAGTCCGCTGCCTGGATCACTGAACGCAAGAACGTGCTCTCGCTGAGTCTTTACCTTGCGTCGCTCCTGGCCTACGAGCGGTTTAGGCCGTGGGTGACCGGTGGCCGGCGCGCGGCGACAAGAACCGGCGCGAGGGTTGCGGTTCCCGAATCGGCAGGGCACCCGCGTCACGCGGCACTTTATTACGGTCTGGCTTTGCTCCTGTTTGTGGGCGCGCTGCTGGCCAAGACCACAGCCTTTTCGCTGCCGGCGGTCGTCCTGTTATTGGCCTGGTGGCAGCACGGGCAAATCCGTTGGCGGGAGGACGTGTTGCCGACCCTGCCATTTTTCGCCCTGGCGCTCGGCCTGTGTGCCCTAACTGCCTGGCTGGAAAAAAACCATGTGGGCGCCGAAGGACCTGATTTTGCCCTGACCTTCCCGCAACGCTGCCTGATTGCCGGTCAGGCCTTCTGGTTTTACCTCGGTAAATTGTTCTGGCCGGCCGGCCTCTGTTTTGTTTACCCGCGTTGGCAGCCCAATCCCGGTGCGTGGTGGCAATGGGTCTATCCCGTGACAGCGGTAGGGACCATCCTGGGACTCTGGTTGGCGCGGAAACGAATCGGGCGCGGGCCGCTCACGGCGCTGTTGTTTTTCGTGGGCACATTGTTCCCGGTGCTGGGGTTTATGAACGCGTATGGAATGCGTTTCTCGTTCGTCTGGGATCACTGGGTTTATCTTTCCAGTCTGGGACTGCTGGCGCTGGTGGCGGGGACGGCGCGATTTTTTTGCGGGCGGGCGATGGTTTATGGGTTTGCGCTCGCGGTGTTGGTGGTCTTGGGCAGCCTGAGTTGGCGGCAGTGTGGCATGTATGCTGACGCCGAAACCCTCTGGCGCGTAACCCTTGCCCGGAACCCCGATTGTTGGATGGCACACGACAACTTGGGGACGCTTCTGGCAGACCAAGGCAAGCTGGCTGAAGCCATGCAACATTTTGAGCGGGCGCTCCAGCTCAGCCCGGATGATGCTGAAACATACAATGATTTAGGCTTCGCGCTCGCGAGGCAGGGGAAATTGGATGAAGCCACACAGAATTACGAGCGGGCGCTCCAACTCAAACCGGATTACGCCAAAGCCAACTGTAATTGGGGCGTCGCGCTGGCCAGGCAAGGCAGGTTGGCTGAAGCCATTCAACATTTTGAGCGGGCGCTCCAGCTCAAACCGGATTATGCCGAGGCTGAAAATAATTTGGGGAGCGCGCTGGCCCAACAAAAGAAGTTGGATGGAGCTATTCAACATTTCAAGCGGGCGCTCCAACTCAAATCGGATTATGCAGAAGCCGAAAATAATTTGGGCATCGCGCTAGCCACGCAAGGGAAATTGGCTGAAGCCATCGAGCATTTTGAGCGGGCGGTTCAACTTAAACCCGATTACGCCGAAGCCCATTATTATTTGGGGTTCTTCCTGGCCCGCCGGGGGAACCCGGCTCAAGCCATCCAGCATTTCCAACAAGCCTTGGCCCTGGCCACGGCCCAAGGCAATACCGCGCTCGCAGAGTCCATCCGCACCCAACTCAAGTCTTACCAGCCGGCGTTGCCCCGGTCGCGGACACCGTGACGCAAGGACTGCCGCCGCTTGGGATGTCCGTGCTTTTTGGATCGAATCTTTACTTACAAACCGCCGCGATCTTTCAATCTAGTCTTTTGCAGAGCTGGCCAATCCGCACAGTTACCTATCCCGAGACGCTGACAGACATTAATTTTTCCCGCGCGCCGCACGCGCTGGAACCCGCAATCAATTCGGCGTCCGGCAAAAGGTAGCCTTTAGAAAATCCGGTATTGTCCTGATTTGAAAACGAAATGACTGAAACGGAGCGCGAGTTGTCCCAACTCACAGCTTCCCTGGTCGCTCCAGCCGCTGCGGATTGGGGACAATCCGCGCCCCGGTCAAATTCGGACACTACCGAAAATCCGGCCGGCCCGCCGGACGATTGCGCACTCCTGCAAAAGTTCCGATCTTCAGCCATAGCCGCAACTGCACATTTCCTTTAATTCATTGCGCGAAGCGGGCTTAGCCGTCTCGGGTGTGGATTTTCATTCTCCGTTTCGAGCGCCGATGATTTTCCCTAATTCTCAACCTGCTCATTTTTGCATTTTTTTCTTGCATCGAAAACTGATCCTGTTAAAAGTGGGCATAGGTGACCAAATCCCTGTAACTTTGAAGTTCGGTTACCCCCCCAAAAAAGGGGGTGCCATTTATCTTGAATTAAACAAGCTTACTGGGATAATTACGCAAACGAGAAGCTAACGTATCAGTTGGGTTAAAACGGCGAGCCGTGACGGTAGCTCGATGAACTAAAAACATGTCGAAAGGCCTTTTGCATAAACCGTAAAAGCCTGGATTAACTGGAAGGAGAAATATGAAAACCATTGGTGCGGTCAGAAACATTACCCGGTCGTTTGAGTTGTCCGCAATGCGATTGCTCCTGGGCGTGGCGTTGACGTTGCTCTATCCGATGCTGGCGCAGGCATCACCCTATGCGTCCTGCCTCAGCAACAACGCCGGGAACATTTCATTTATTTTGAATGAAGGTGGCGGCAATGTGACCGTGACTTACGAGGACGGCACCACCAATGCCAGCTACGACGGCATCACCACTGGCACGAACCTGGCCGTGGGCGCGCATTCATTCGCTTTGAGTGGCCACAATGGTTTTTCCATTTCCGTCACCAAAACCGGCAATGGCATCCCTTCGCTGATCAGTGAGGACACGAATCAATTCAGCGTTTGGGCTTCACCGCGCGGTGTGGACGTCAATAAAAATGCCAAGTTCGGCTCGTTGTTTGGCCGCACCTATATTGGCAACAGCGCAGCTGGACTCCCTCTGGCAAGTGAACCTAGCTACTACTGGAAAGGAAAGGGTCTTTATGCCCTCAATGCCGATTTTACCGAGGCGTTGGGTCAGGGCACAAACGCTTGGGCCACCAGTACCTTCAATACGGGTAGCGCGAACAGTCCCTGGCGATTGCGTTTGGCCCCGGATAATACGCTCATTGTGAATGATTTGAATGCCGCAAGTGCTGCGATCTGGCAGTTTGCTCCTGATATGAGTTCATCCAACCTGCTGCTCGCCAATATTGGTGTCTCTACCAATCACGCCAACGAGTGGGGAACGCCTTACGTTACAGGCACGCTGGCGCAGGGCAATCTTACACTCTGGGTCGGTGACCCGAACCTTCAGTGTCCAACTCTGGCGGCAGATCCCGGCCTCGTAGTAGGCCCGGCCACTACGAGAGGGTCCTCTTACAACTGCGTTTATCGCTACGATATCGGTTCCGGTCCGCTGCCTTGGGCCGGCATGCCGAATTATGCTTACACGATGGGTTTGGACGGCATCGCCAACCTGCGCACCGAGAGCGATATTGGCCAGGATGGCAAAATCATTGCCGGCTTCGGGCGGGCAAATCTGTCTAACCCGGACATCCAAATTCTTAGTCCGGACGGTTTGACGCCGCTTTGGGATTCCTGGGCCGATTCTGGCGAGACGGGTACCTTCGATCCTTGGAACGGTCTCAACACGGCGGCCGGGCAAGTTGGAACTTATTGCGGCGTCCGGGTTTCACCGGACGGACGCTTGTTCGCGTCAGTTGACACCGGCAATGGCATCACCTTGGCGAATTTGACCAACGGTATACCGGATGACTCGACAATATATGCTGTTCCCCAGCCGGATACTGATTTTCCGGGTGGTTTTCCAGCGACGGCCGCACACAATGCCTATGTTGGCAATGCGCGCGGCATGTGTTGGGATGCGGCGAATAATCTTCTTGTTTGCTCTTCCGGCCAGGGTCTCTTGCGGGCTTTTTCACTGGGAGCGAGCGAAACTTGCGTCACAACCAATGATGCCAGCCTGACCAATGGCGCTTTTTACGTCATCGTGCCCTCCGCATCTGCCACGGTGGTTGCCTCCACGCCCACGGCCTCTCAAAATTATGGTATTCCGAGTCCGGGCGTCTTCACCATCACTCTAAATCAAAGTACCTTGAGTTTGCCGGTTCAGATTAGCTTTACGATGAGTGGCACGGCGGGTTATCTCACGAATTACACCCTCAACCTGGGCACGGATGGCAATGGCGTCACGATTTCCTCCAACAGCGTTACTTTCCCGGCGGGCACTTACCCAGGTGTTGGAAATTGGTCGGTGAACGTCCAGATCATCCCGACAGCGACGCCGGTTAGCGGCCCGACCCTGACGGCCATCATGACGCTTCGCGGCGGGGCAAATAATGTGCTTGGAACGCCCCATATCGGAACCGTCAACATTTTCAATACTGGTCCACAACTGTTGCTTTTGACCAATGCCGTGTCCGGCGCGACGATGAGCCGAGGTATCGCCAATGATTACGCACAATTCGTGATCACTCGTTGGGGCGACCTCAGTGCGCCTGCCTACACCATCACGAACTTTACTTATTTGGGCACTGCGGTGTTCCCGGGGGATTATGCCGCCCGGGCCCAAGCTGTTACTTCAATCCCGCTGACGCCTGGCCAGCCCGGTATCACGATTAATCCAGGCGTTGTCGTCATTACCAATGCGGTCGGCAATCCCGTGGCGCATGGCAACCTGAATCTGGCGCCGACCAACGTCACCATCATCATCAGCCTTACCAACTCGGCGACCGGTACCAATGCGACCGCTTCCAATGGCCAGGCCTATTCCGCCAACACCAGTTCGGTCACCTTGACCGAATTTGACAATACCATCGGGCCGGAGGTCGTTCTCTGGTCCAATCCGCTGACCAATTCACTCGACAGCACAAATTGGACACTCACGTTTGCCGCCACCAATCTGGCGGGCTTCCCGGTGCCGCCCGTCGTGATTCCCAATTACACCAATGACGAAACCGCGATTGCTGCCGGTGGCACGAACGATTTTCGGGTTGAATTCGGCAAGGCGGTCAGCAGTGACAGCGTTTCACCGTCGCCGGCCATGTCCGCCAACGGCTGGACCACGGCCCTCCGTATGACCGTCAACAAAGACGGAAGTGTTCCTTCGCAGACCGGTGTCAATCTGTACCCGCAGGGACAGAATTTTGCGGGCAACTATGCGTTGCGCTTCAGTATGTATCTCTCGATCTATTCGTCGGCCATTGACAACCCGGCGCCGGGAACTTATCCGAGAGAATTTGCCCTTTTTGGCATCAACCATACCGGCACCAACTGCAATTGGCGCACGGCGTTTTCAATCGGTGCGAACCCCGGTTATGCCGCCCCGACCAATGCCGACGGCGTGTGGTTTGCGATGGACGCGGGCTGGGGCTCCATCTCGCCTGCGGATTTTGACGCCTTCACCTCGCCGGCCCTGCCGAATAGCGGCGTGTCGCTGGACTACGTGAGCCAGAATTCGCAGCAGAACAGCGGTATTTTCAAATCCCCACCGTTTGCTTCTGTGAATCTTGGCTCGCCGCGCGGCGGAGAACCGATTAATCAGTGGGTGGACGTAAGTGTCGAGGTCACAAAGCAGACCAACGTGACCGTTTACATGGATCGCGCCCCGGTGCTCCCGTCGTTCACGCTCACCAACCTGACCGCCTCTGGTGGTGGGAATTACACCAGCGGTAAAGTCATGCTGGGCTATCTTGATCCGGTGCCGGATCAGTCTGACAACAGCGCGTTCGTCTATTATTCCAACCTCCGTGTGGTTGAGCTTTCGCCCTACATTTACGCTCAACCGCTTGGTCTGATTGTTCTGAACGGAGCCAATGTGTCCTTCACCGCATCAGGGAGTTATGCGACGGCGCCGATTACCAACACCTGGTATTTCGCCGACACGAACCTGGTGCCGCTGGTCGCGTTGCAAGCCGACACCGCCAACGCCACGAATCTCACCAGTACGTTGGCGCTGAACAATGTCCAGGTTGGCACCAATATCCTGTCCGTGTTCAACGATGTGGCCGGGTCTGTCACCAGCTCGGTGGTCAGCCTCGAGGTTATCACCGGCCCGACCAATCGGACAGTGAACGCGGGCTCCAACACGGTTCAATTCGCAGTCCTCGCCAGCGGCTTCGCGGCGCCGACCTACCAATGGATGACGAACGGAGTTAAGCTGGTGAACGGCACTCATTTTGCCGGCGTGACGACCGCTACGCTCACGATCACCAACGTGCAGTTGGCCGATGCGGCGACCTATACCGTGGCTGTGACCAATGCCTCCGGCGGCCTGGCCCCATCAGCCACCCTCACGGTCCTGGCGTCCTCGCCCACAATTACTACCATGTCGCTGGTCGGCACCAATGCCGTCATGGCCTTCACGACGTCGAATCCCTTCGACAATGCCGGTTCATTCACGCTGCAAAGCGCAACGATCGTGCAGGGGCCATACGTGAATACGGCGGCCACCTTGAGCGGAACAAATCCAACGTTCCAATATACAGTGCCGTTGGGAACCAACAGCACCATGTTCTACCGCATTAAACACAATTGAGCATTTGCTCAATGCCATGAAGGTGCATTAAACGGGCGTCGGGTGGCGAAATTCGCTTCACCCGACGCCAAAAAGTGTTATGTTAAGGCTAATGCTTACGAGCAAACAATTGTTTGAGATGAAAACAGCCATGAAAAAATCAGCTCGAATTTGTCGGCCACGCTGGCTTAAGTTGTCGGCGGGATTTACGCTGATTGAGTTGCTGGTAGTGATAGCCATTATCGCGGTATTGGCGGCCATTCTGTTGCCGGCCTTGGCCAGGGCAAAGACCAGAGCACTCATCTCCCAATGTTTGAGTAACAAGCGGCAGGCGGCAATCGCTTGCGCGATGTATTCCAGCGAGTTCGACGACTGGTTGGTTCCCAATGCGCCGTTGGGGAACTATCCGAATGCCTGGTGTGCCGCGGCAGGTGAGAACTGGACTTCGGCTAGCGCCAATGTTGACCCGAACTATTATATGACCAACACGTTGGCGCCTTACGTTGGCAATCAAATTAACGTGTATAAGTGTCCCGGCGATTTCATACCTTCCGATAATGGCGACCGGCTTCGCAGCATTTCCATGAACGGCATGATGCTCGGCGGCGTGGCCGGCAATGTGACTCCGTTAATTGGTTACAACGCGGGTTGGCCAGTTTATCGCAAGGTGAACGACCTGAAGGCTCTGCCGCCGGCAGATGGTTGGATTTTCGCCGATGAATCAATGTGGACGCTCAATGATGGCTATCTGCAAATGGGATTAAACTCTCCGGATTTTCCGGATGCTCCGGCCAACTATCATGGCGGGGTCAATTGTTTTTCTTTTGCTGACGGTCACGTGGAATCCCACAAGTGGCAGGGCAGTCTTATGGGCGTTCCTTACGCTAAAGGTGCCACCGGCACACATTGGCCAACGGGAGCCGGGTTGCCGGCTTTGAAAGCAAGCGATCCGGATTGGCTGTGGCTGAAGGCACACTCGTCGGTCAAATGATTGGTTTGGATTCGCTTTGGTCGCATTTCCTCGGTCCGGAGTTGTTGTTGCAGCATGCTGCCCGTCGTTTAGACTCTCCCGCTCCGGACGGTGTACCGCCGCGCGCCGCTTAAGGAATCCAGTCCCAATCTGCCCGGAGCGCGGATTGTCTTCAATCCGCAGCAGCATAATTGGTACAATAAGCTTCGAGTTGAGACAACTCATGCTCTGCTTCGGTAATTTGGATTGGCAATCAGAACGCTGCCGAGCAGTGGGTTCCGTTGCCAACACCAAATAAGACTGACAAATTTTGGCTTGTTTCTGTCTCCGGTTGTGTAACCTCGTTCCATGCTCAATTACGTCTGGCTCGGTCTGATTGTTTTTGCCGTCCTCATTGGCGGCTGGGAAGGGCACCTGAAAGAGGTGGCCGACCAGAGCTTCGAGATGGCCGAATTTGCGGTCATCAAGACGGCGTTTCCTCTGATTGGCATCATGGCCTTCTGGCTTGGGCTGATGCGCCTGGCGGAGCGAGGCGGGCTGGTGACGTTACTGGCGCGCGTGTTGCGCCCGATCCTGCGCCGGCTGTTTCCCGACGTGCCGCCCGAGCATCCGGCGATGGGTTCCATGGTGATGAACATGGCCGCCAACATGCTCGGGCTTGGCAATGCCGCCACGCCACTGGGCCTGCGGGCCATGAAAGATCTGGAAACGCTGAACAAGCATCCTGGCACGGCCACCAACGCGATGTGCACGTTTCTGGCCATCAACACCAGCTCAGTGCAAATCGTTCCCGTGACGACCATGGCGATTCTCGCCGCCAATAATTCCGTCAACCCGTCGGCCATCGTCGGCACGTCGCTCATCGCCACGGCTTGCGCTTGCAGCTCCGGCGTGCTGACTGCGCGGCTTTTCGCCAAATCGCCATTTTTCAAACTGCCGGCAGTGGCCGCGGCGGTACCGGTCGCGGTTGCTAAAAGCGAACCCGTGCCGGCAACGGCCGGGAAACCTCTACTGAAGGAATCCGCTGAATTGAAGCCGTTGCGCTGGTGGGGCGTGTTGATTCTGGCGGCGTTTTTTTTGTTCTTCGTCGGGCTGTTCCTGCACCTGTTCTTTTCAGCCCCGGCCACCGGCGCCGGCCCGGTTCACTCGCCGTTCGTCCGCGTCGTGGACGGAATCTCGTTACTGCTCATTCCGTTTCTGATTGCGGCGTTCCCGCTCTATGCGGTGCTGCGAGGTGTCAAGGTCTATGAAGAATTCGTGGAAGGCGCGAAGGAGGGTTTCGACGTGGCGATCCGCATCATCCCGTATTTGATTGCGATGTTGTGCGCCATCGGAATTTTCCGCGCAGCGGGCGGAATTGAATTGCTGTCGAAATGCCTTTCGCCGGTGCTGCATGTGGTAGGATTTCCAACGGAACTGTTGCCCATGGCTTTGATGCGGCCGTTGAGCGGCAGCGGCACGTTGGGAATGTTCACGGAACTGGTCAAGCAATTCGGCCCCGACAGCCTCATCGCGCGCACTGCCGGCACGATTTATGGAAGCACCGAAACGACGTTTTATGTGCTGGCGGTTTATTTCGGTTCGGTGGCCGTGAAAAGAACGCGCTACGCGGTCATCGCCGGACTCACGGCGGATACAGTCGGCATCATCATTTCGATCATCATCTGCCGGGTGGTTTTCGGGTTATCCTGAATTTGGTTGTCGCCGTATAAAAACCATTCTCATTGACATCCGGCTTTGGAGCAATGCAGTAAAAACTGTAGCACTATCCTGATTTGGTGGGTCGGGTCACGCTGCGACCCGACACGCCTCGCAGCGCGAGGCGTACTACCTGCAAAGTGGGACGGAGCCAAAACTGTAGCCGCCGAAGTAATGAGGCGGTTCACTCTCTACATGGATCTTGCATCCGCCTCCTCACGTCGGCGGCTACAACGAAATTTGAATTTGCTCTAGCCGGGTGATCAGGCTTGGATAAGCAGAAAAACCGTTTAAACGGTTTTTCTTTGGGCCGGGCCGCAGTCACCGCGTTAAAACGCGGTGTTAATGAAAAGCTTTTTCAGAGCAACAAGAGTGTCCGCGCTACATCAGAGATGGAGCCGCTCTCGCTTCTGCAAAGTTAAACCGCCATCAGAAGCGAGTTCTGTCGGCGGCGAATTGTGGCACCAAGAATCAGGCTTGCCGCCGCCGATTCAAGCTTTACGCGTGCGGCGACGCGCCAGGAGGAGTAATCCCGCCCCACCCAAAATCCCCAGGCTGCCGGTGACGGGTTCTGGCACGGCAGTGACCGTAAGATTATCCCATATGTCGGCATTGAGCAGTTGATTATTGGCCGCCGAGCTGCCGGTCAGGCCGGAGTCGTCCATGCCCAGTGATACCTGGCTGCCACCGAAGGTCAGAGCCGTATCGGGCACGGTGGCAATGGTGTGACCATCAATTGCCCAAGACAGGTTCACGCCGTCCTGGGTAATGGTCATCGTGTGCCAGGCGAAACCGATGATTCCGGCAGGCGTACTGCCGCCCTGGGTTGCCGGGTATGTGGTTGCCTGAAGAGCAGGCGCGGTCTGGGACGTGAGAAAACTGTAATACGGATCGGTGTAGGAGGCGGAGGTTGCACTGGTTCCCGCGGCGTAGTAGAGACTGTTGACCGGCGTCGGGCGTGGAGAAGTATTATCCACATACACGCGATACTGGCCATTGGCCCCGCCGCCATTGTCATGGAAGGTTTCCGCGAGGAGGCCATCGTTGGCAGCGATATATTGCAGGCTTGTTCCGGATGTGCCGACACCCATGGCCGCGCCCGTGCTACCATTAACACCGCTGGCGGCAATGCTGGTACCACCGATATAATTGCCCCAGACATCGGCGCTCAGCACGTATTGGCTGGGAAGCGAGAGGGTTTTGGTCGCAACCTCGACTGCCCCGACGACCGTGCCGACTGAGCTCTGGAGATTATCAACTCGCAGGCGCAGGCCAAGAGTCGTTGCATCGGTGGTATGGGGGGCAACGGGAATCCCAAGCGCCGAATAATCATAGCCAAACGTTGCGTCAGACGACGGCCCGGTTGCGCCCGGCGTTATAAAAACGTTATAATTGGCTGCGTCCAGCGTACTATTGAAGCCGTCGGAATATATGACTTGCGCGTTCAAGGCCGAAGGTGTTAACGCGATCCCGCAAAGGACGCCGAGGACACGGATCTTTGTTTTCATAACTGATTTACTTCTTCGTTCGGTTTCTGATTCCGCTTTTTCGCAGCACGCAGTTTATGCGTTAAGTGCATTATTGTCAATGAAAAAAAACACTTTTCTCGATTAGACATTGACAGGTTTTAAGCCGCGGACCGCGGCGCTATCCTGATAACCGGAAGGGGTTTAGAAATTGGGTGGTGGTAAGTTTTGCGAGGGTAGGGACGCCGCGCCGCGGCGTCACCGTCCGCGTTCAGCGGACGGAATCTGAACCACCATGAACCATCCGGTGTTTCGTTGCGCCGCTGAACGCGGTGCGGGCGTGCATTCCGTCATCCGATGTCGGGACGAAGCCCGATGACCCCCACCTTAAAATTCCAAGACGTACCACTACCAGAAATTGAATCACCTGACCCGAATACGATGAGACCTTTGAAAGGTCATCACAGTTTTGTCCGCCCCTCGAAATGTTCTTCGATTTCCTCCAGGGTTTTGCCCTTGGTCTCCGGCAGAAAGAACGCGGCGGTGATGAAATAAATGACCGTGCAGCCGGCAAACGCGAAGAACATGGCCGAGTAACCATATTTGCCCACGGTCGGCAAAAAGATGGCGGCAATGGTCGTCGAGACGACCTGGTTGATGACCAGGGCGATGCTCATGCCATTGGAGCGAATGCGCGTCGGCATTAATTCCGAGAGCGCCAGCCACACGCACACGCCCGGGCCGACGGCGAAAAACGCCATGTAAATGTAAAGGAGGATGGCGGTCAGAAGGCCGTTTCGCGCATCGGGCACGGGCGTGATGAGCGCGGCGTCAATTTTCAGCGGCGCAACGCGCGCGGCGTCCAGATCGGCGAATGGATTTTTGAAAAAGGCGACGACCTTGTTGGCCGGCACGCAACTGTCCCGGGAAATGTCAATTGGCTTGGCCGCCGGATTGTCCGAACGCACTGCGGAGGTCGCGGCGTGAAAATCGCCATAGGAATAAATGCCGACAAACGAATCGGGCGCGGAGGTGTTGGAATGTCCGAGCATCGAAGCGGCCAGAAGATTCGACACCGTTTGTTTGTTGAACGCGAGCGTGAGCGTTTGATTGGTGGTGATGAGAGAACGCAGGCCATCCTTCACGTCCACGCGCAATTTTTCCGTCTTATGAAACAACAGGCCGGTGCACACCATCGAAATGACCACGCCGGCGGTGCCGAGCGACAACAAAAACTTCCGGCCTTTGCGGTCCACCAGGACCACGGCGATGATGGTGGCCAGAAAGTTGACAATGGTGAAGATGACCGTGCCGAAGTGCGCGGTCTTGTCGTCGAGGCCGGCCTCAATCAGCGTCGTCGTGTTGTAACCGATAACGGAATTGACGCCGGTGGCCTGATTGCAGGCCAGGATGACGCACGCGAGCAGGAACGGAATCACGTATTTGCGGCGCAACAGCGACTCGCGGATTTTCTCACCGGTGGCGGACCCCTTCGCCTTCTCCGCGGCGCCGGTTTCCTCCATTTCCTTCAATTCAGTTTCCGCCTGGGCCTCCGTGCGCGAACGCAGGAGCGCGGCGCGGGCGGCGTCAATTTGACCGCGGCGAAACAGCCAGCGCGGCGATTCGGCCACAAACAGGCTCCCGATGACGAATAAAATTCCGGGCGGCAACGAAACCCAGAAAATGCCACGCCAGGCGACGTCCTCGAACGCGAACAACTTTGGAGCATCGCCGAGTCTGGCGACTTCATCCACCCGGATGCTGAAATAATAGCCGATGACCGTTGCCGCGACGATGCCGAGCGTCAACAGCCATTGAAACACCCCCGTGCCTTTGCCGCGATTGGATGCGCGGAGACACTCGGCCAGATACAAAGGTGCGACCACGCCGATCAACCCGCCGCTGATGCCCTGCAAAATGCGCCCGAAAACCAACGCCCAGTAACCGTGCGCCAGCGCAATCATCGGCACGCTGACGACGAACAAAACGCCGCTGGCGGTCATCATGATTTTGCGGCCGAACCAATCCGCCAGCGCGCCGGCAAACAGGGTCGAAATAATGGTGCCCAGCAAAACCGCCGCGACGACCAGTGAGATTTGCTCGGCATTCAACAGGCCGCCATCGGGCAGCGTGAACGTCGCCTGCAAATACGGCAGCGCGCCGGAAATGATGCCGACGTCCACGCCGTAGAGCAGTCCGCCAAGCCCGGCGACGAGCAGGAGGAAGAAATTGTATCCCGTCTTCGGCGCTTCCTGATTCGCATTCATCCTGATTCCGGTGCCATTGAACACGGGGCGCCGCACGCGCGCAAAGCTTTTTCAGCAGTGGCTCCGCCGACTCAACCCCCCAATTCAGGGGGTTGTCGCTCAGGGGGTTTCCGATAAAATTGCACCCTAGACCGTGATCTTTTGTCAGCCAAGAGGCCGAGCGCATTGATTTAATGTTTCCAAACTGACGTTTATGGAGGTCATCATTCGACCCAATGTGGACGCTGCCACCGACCTGGTGGCGGGGGTGATTGCCCGGGAATTGCGGGCCAATCCGCGCCTGGTGTTGGGGTTGGCCACGGGGCGCACGATGGGATCGGTGTACGCGCGACTGGTCCGGATGCACCGCGAGGAAAATCTCGATTTCTCGGGCTGCCGGGCGTTCAACCTGGATGAATATGTAGGGTTGCCGGGCGACCATCGCGATTCGTACCGGCACTACATGAACCATCACTTCTTCCTGCACGTAAACATTGATTTGCCGAACACCCACTTACCGAACGGACTGGCGGACGATCTCGGGACCGAATGCGCAAATTATGAAAGGCTCATCGCGCAATGCGGCGGCATTGATCTGCAGTTGCTGGGCATTGGCCTGAACGGGCATCTCGGCTTTAATGAACCGCTGTCGGCCTTTAATTCGCGCACGCGGGTCAAGGTGTTGTCGCCGGTCACGCGCGACCAGAACGCGTTGTTGTTTCAGAATCCTGAGCAGATGCCCAATCGCGCGATCACGATGGGGGTGGGGACGATCCTCGATTGCCGCCGATGCCTCCTGCTGGCCACCGGCGAGGACAAGGCGGCAATCGTGGCCAAAGCGGTTGAAGGCCCCGTTACCAGCATGATTTCCGCCACCGCACTCCAATTTCATCCGGAATGCACGTTTATCCTGGATGAAGCCGCGGCCAGCCGGCTCAAGGGAAGGGACTATTATCACTGGATTTTCGAGAACCAACCGGAATGGAAATCGTTTCGCGCACCTGCACCGGCTGATGCGACCAACGGATTTCGAAACCGCGGCCAGCGAAGGAGCGACGCGCGGAACAAAGCGTCGAACCGGTCATTGCCGAATAACCGGGTGCGACCGGTGAAGAATTCGCTGTTGTCCTGACGGCATTTGCAGACTGCCACATCCCCCGCAATTAAATCAGTTGTAAACCATGGGTGTCCTGAGTTGGCGGCGGCGGCGCTCGTGCGCCGCCGCGCGCCCATCTGAAACCAGGACCTTGCCGCCGAATCGGCGTGTCCCGATTGAGAATCCGAATTACCGAAATGGAGCGCGAGTTGTCTCAACTCGCAGCTCATTCGACCGCTTCAGCCGCTGCGGATTGAGGACAATCCGCGCGCCGGGCAAATCAGAACACTGCCGACCCATCGGCAAGGTTTGACAATTCACCGTGGCATCCCTATTTTTGGCTGCGACGAAGTATTTTTTATGAAGCCGATGCCTAAACGGCTTCCAGGCGGCAACTCCACAGGGGTTAAGTCAACCGTCGAAACCGGCAGCCGCTCCTGGAACGATCGGTTAATTCTCCGGCGTTATCGCTTTCCGGCCTCCGGCGAGTCGGAGCGGGATTTGGCCGCGTTCATTGATCATGCTGGCGTGGGCTACTTTTTCCCGTTGGGCACTCCGGATGCGGGAATGGCCGCCGCCCGGGCGCAGCAGATTCACCAGATGGCCGTGACCCAGGGCTGGAGCGCCACCTGCCGGCATTTCTCACGCGAACTGATCGTGAGCTTCGAGTGGTGCATGAACCCGGTCCTGTGGACCTATACGACCGTTCACACGCTTGTCGGGAAACGAGGCGGGCCCGAACCCGGTTTGATTCCGGCCAATCCCAACAGGCAGCGCATCCTGATCGTGGAACAGGATGCAGGGATTCGCCGGGCCTTGTGCTGGTGCATTGATCAACAGGCGGGATTTGTCAGCATCCCCTGCGACTCGATGGAGTCCTTCACGCGTGCGCTGTCGCAGCACAAGCCCCGCATGGTCCTCGTGAATCGCAACCTGGCCGGTCGCATCGGCTTTAAATCCGCCGGCACGGTCACTCCCATTCAACCCGGAGTGCCCGCCCTCACGTATGCGGCCCACGTGGATGGTGACCAGATGTTTGTTTCCACCCCGGGCGGCGCCGGAGGGTATCTGGTCAAACGCGTCAAACCGGACCGCTTGCTCGAACCCATTCTCAAAGTCGCCAACCGGTCCGAGCTGCTCACCGAAGATTTTCTGGTGCGCGTCAAATATTATTTTCAGGAATTGCTCCAACCAGAATCCAGTCATGAAAATCTGGCGCTGGCCAAACTGTCGCGCCGGGAACGGGAAGTGATGGAGCTGTTGAGCAAAGGTTGCGTGGACAAAGAAATTGCGCAGACGATGGGCATCAGCGTCTGGACCGTACACGGCCACATAAAAAACATTTTTGAGCGGCTGCATGTTCGGACCCGCACCGAAGCCGTCATCCGCTACTTGGAAAAGTAGTTCGCTCGTTCATCAGCATCGCCGGCGAGTACGGTTCAGTCCTTGCGCCCCGCTTCATGGACCCGGATGTAACTCCGCAGGACGATCAAACCGACCGGCGCGATCGTAGCGGTGAGGGCGACGGCCAGCCAGAGCATCCCGGGCTGTCTCACTCCATTCTCCGGGCAATACCAGGCGAGCAGCGTCCCGGAAAAAGTTCCAATCATGAGTTTTGCCAGCAGCAGCGGGATATACGACAGCGCGCTGTAGGATGCCTCCTGGCCTTTGGGCGCGATGGCCGCGGCATATTCATAAACACGTGGCGAATAGAAGGTCTCACCTAAGGAATACACGATGACGAAAAGCGCAATCATGACATAATAGGGATGCACAACCCCGTTCAAGCCAAGATACCAGTGTCCGATCCAATTGCCTGGCGCGCCGTCCGCCGCCGGTTGAAACCATTTTATCGGCAGCGCCATGATGAAGACCGACGCCGCGGTAAGAATGCCGCCCACAATGACCATTCGGTAGGCGGAGAACTTCTGCGTGAGCGCGCCGATGATGGGGACGAGCAAAATGATAAACCACTGATTGATGGCCCAAAGGTGTCCGACCGGCGCTCCCGGGCCCAATACGCGGATGCCGAATTCCGGAAAGACGTAATACATCTGCATGACAACCAGTTTCAAAAACGCAATCAGCACCAGAAAAATCAGCAGCCGGTAAAAGCCTTGTTCCTTCAGAAGACTGACGAAGAAACGCACAGTGTCGCGCGCGCTGTCCCGCACGGTCGTCCCAAACGCAGCCAGAAGATCTCCGCGTGGAGCGACCGCGCGTTCCACGATTTTGACTCCCTCGTCGGTCATTTCCGCGCCCCGGCGAATGAACCACACCAGAGGCAGTTGCAGGGCGCTGAAGACCCAGCTTACCGCGAACAGCGTGCGATAAGTCGTCAGCGTTTTCCCGAGGAGCGGTAACGTCCAGTGCCCGTGCTCGCCCAGCCCGCTGCGCACCCAATCGAACATGTAACCTCCCACGAGGAAACCCACGTTCATCATCCCATAGATGATTGAGAACGAGATGGAACGTTGTTTCGTGGTTGAGTATTTGCGGCCGGCAGCAACGAGAACCGGCCCGCCGAGCGCTTCGCCGATAGCCAGCGGAAACATGCCAGCCGCGATCGCCAGCCAGGGAGTCGCGGTAAATATCATGACCGTGCGGGCCGCCAGACACACCCAGGCGCCCAGGAAAAAGGTCCGACGCATGCCCAGCGCATCGGTCAGTGAACCGACCAGCACGGTGCAGACGGCCATCGTCAGGGACCACGCGGCTACCATACCCAGCGCTTTTCGGTCGCTGAACCCGAACTCGGACGAAAGCCAGAGCACGAGCGTGGAGTTGGTGACGGCGTACGCCGCGAAGTTCAAACATTTTAAGATGAAGGCGATCCACAGCTCACGGGCTGCGCCTTTCAGCACAGTGAATTTGCCGACAAAATTCATGGGTGCTCGCGAATATCAGCCATGCGCCTGCTTTGTGGTGTCATGCCCCGCCGTTGCACAGGCTGCATCAGAAACCAACGCGGCTGCCGAGTAAAGGAAGAACGTGCCGCCGGCGTTTGCGCGGAGCCGGCGGCGACGTTGAAGTTTTTGCTGCCACCACGGACGTTTTTGCGGTATCTTGGACCCAATCGTGTTATGGGCGTCGCCTTACAATTCGTCCTGAACGGACAGCCGGTCAGGCTTCAGGACTGTTCTCCCAACACGACGTTGCTGGAATACCTGCGCGGGTCCGGCCTGGTCGGCTCCAAAGAAGGCTGCGCCGAGGGCGATTGTGGCGCGTGTTCAGTGGTTCTGGTTGACCGCGATGCGCGTGGGCGGCCTTGTTATCGCGCCATCAACAGTTGCCTGGTGCCGCTCTGCTTGATGGCCGGACGTGAGGTCATCAGCGTTGAAGGTGTTGCCGGCTGCCACGCGCTCCATCCCGTGCAACGCACCATGGTTGAGGGCCACGGGTCCCAGTGCGGATACTGCACCCCCGGATTCATCATGTCCCTTTTTGAAGGCTACTATCGTGACGACCTTCATGAATCTGACGAACTGGACGACCAGCTCTGCGGCAATCTCTGCCGCTGCACCGGTTATCGCCCGATTCGCGACGCCGCGATTGACGCATTTTCCATTCGTAGGAGTCGAGGTAACGAGGCTCAAACTCAAACACAAAGCCTGTCAGAGCCTCCTCACGCCGGCCGCTACGAAGATATTTTCGCCAAACGGCTGAAAAACGCCGGCGCCGGGCTGGACGGTGTCGAGTATGAATTCGGGACCGAGAAATTCTTCCGGCCAACCTCGCTGTCCGGACTTTTGAAATTGCTCCAACAGTTTCCGGACGGCCGCCTCATCGCCGGCGCGACGGAACTCGGCCTTGACATCACCAAGCGGTTCAAAAAATTTCCCGTGCTCATCTCCGTGGAGGCGGTTCGGGAACTGACGGAAATCAAATCCGCAGATTCGGAATGGCATATCGGTGCGGCGGCCACGCTGACGCAAATCGAAGAGACATTGGCGGATGAATTCCCGGCGATGGGCCGGATGCTGCGGGTGTTCGGTTCCCGCCAGATCCGTAACCGGGCCACGATGGGCGGCAACCTGGTCACCGCCTCGCCCATCGGCGACAGCGCGCCGGTGCTGCTGGCGCTCGATGCAAAAGTTGTGTTGGTGAGTAGCGGCGACGCCCCGTCGCCGATAGGTGGCATCGTCGCCTCGACGCATGGAAGTTCGCGCGACGGCGGGGGCCCGACCACAGGGTTGCGACGAGGCGTCGCAGCCACGCCGCTGGTGGAACGCACGTTGCCGATGGACCGGTTTTTCGTTTCCTACCGCAAGACCGCGCTGAAACCGGGGGAAATATTGAAAACAATAGTCCTGCCCCGCGGGATATCCGCGCCCGGTCGCCAGCGGCTGTGTCAGTGGTATAAAGTCTCAAAACGTCGTGAGTTGGACATCAGCACTGTTTCAGCGTGCTTCGCCGTGGACCTGGACGGGCAGGGAACCGTCCGGCAGGCGCGGCTGGCATACGGCGGCGTGGCCGCCATGCCGTCCCGAGCGAAGCAAACGGAACAAGCGTTGCTCGGCAAACACTGGTGTGCGAAAACCGTCGAGGGAGTGCTGCCGGTATTGTGTTCCGAGTTCTCACCCATCTCTGATGTGCGCGGTAGCGCGGACTATCGCCGCGGGTTGGTGACCAGCCTGTTTGAAAAATTTTTTTATTCCGCAGGAGACGAGGTAACGAGTCTCAGACTGGGAAAGCAAAGTCAGAGACTCCTCACGTCGTCTCCTATAAAGTCACCGCCCCACGAGAGCGCTCACAAACACGTCGCCGGTGAGGCGATTTATACGGATGACGTTGCCGCGCAGAAACACATGCTGGAAATCTGGCCGGTATGCGCCCCGCACGCCCGCGCGAAAATTCTCCGGCGCGACGCTTCGGTGGCGAAAGCCATGCCGGGCGTCGCCGCGGTCTTATTGGCCGAGGACATTCCGGGTCTTAACGATGTCGGCGCGGTGCGGCATGATGAGATTCTGCTCGCCGACAAGGAGGTTTCTTATCACAGCCAGATCGTCGCGCTCGTCGTCGGCGAAACGCAGGAAGCTTGCCGCAATGCCGCCGCCAAAGTGGTCGTCGAATACAAACCCCTGCCACCGATTCTGAGCATCGAGGATGCCATCGCGCGGAACAGCTTTCACACGGAGCCGAATTTCATCCGACGCGGCGACGTTCAGTCCGCGTTGAAAAATTCGCCGCACCTTCTCGAAGGCGAATTTTACATGACCGGGCAGGAACATTTTTATCTGGAAATGCAGGCGGCGTGTGCGGAACCGGGCGAAGACGGTTCCATGTTCGTGTTGTCCTCGACGCAACATCCGACGGAGGTGCAGCAGATCGTCGCGCACCTGCTCGACGTGCCGGTGAATCATGTCGTCGTGCAAAGCCCGCGCATGGGCGGCGGCTTCGGTGGCAAGGAAACCCAGGCGGCCACGTTTGCCGCGCTGGCCGGGCTGGCCGCCGCCAAAACCCGCCATCCTGTCCGCGTTCGCGTGAACCGCGATCTCGACATGATGATTACCGGCAAGCGTCATCCGTTTCTGGCAAAGTTTAAAGTCGGCTACAATACCGCCGGCGATTTGCTCGCGGCGAAGATCGAATTAATTTCCAACGGTGGCTGGTCGCTCGATTTGTCCATGCCGGTGACGGATCGCGCGTTGTTTCATCTCGACAATGCCTATTACATTCCTGTGGTTGAATTTTCGGGACAGGTGGCGAAGACGAACCTGGCGTCCAACACGGCGTTCCGCGGATTCGGCGGACCGCAGGGCATGCTGACCATCGAGGAAATTATTGATCGCGTTGCCCGGCAGCTCGGCAAATCACCCGAGGAAATCCGCGAACGAAATTTATACCGCGGCGCCGGCGAAACAAACACGACCCATTACGGACAGGAAATCGAAGACAACCGGATCCAGCGCGTCTGGCGGGAATTGAAGGAATGTTCCGCGTTTGCAAAGCGACGCCGGGAAATTGCGAAGTGGAATTCAGCGCATCCGCACCACAAACGCGGACTGGCGATGACGCCGATGAAATTCGGGATTTCATTCACCCTCACGCATCTGAATCACGCGGGCGCTCTGGTGCTGATTTACCAGGACGGCACGGTCCAGGTGAACCACGGCGGCACGGAAATGGGGCAGGGCGTTCACACGAACATCGCCATGGTCGCGGCCAAGGAGCTGGGCATCTCTCTCGACAAAGTCCGCGTGATGCCCACCAGCACCGACAAAGTGCCGAACACCTCGGCGACGGCGGCATCGTGCAGCACGGACATGAACGGCGCGGCAGTGAAAAATGCGTGCGAACTTCTGCGCGCGCGGCTCGCACCGGTCGCGGTTGAACTTGTAGCAGCCGAGGTAGCGAGGCTCCATTCAAAATCCGAAATCCGAAATCCGAAATCTGAAAGCAATCAGAACCTCCTGATATCGGCTCCTGCAGATTTGATTTTCGCCGACAATTTTGTTTTTCACCGCGCGCATCCCGGACAAAGCATTTCGTTCACCAAAGTCGTGCAGGCGGCCCACCTCCAGCGCCTCAGCCTTTCCTCGACGGGCCATTACGCTACGCCGGAAATCCATTACGACCGCGCCAAAGGCAAAGGCAAACCGTTCCATTATTTTGCCATCGGCGCGGCGGTGGCGGAGGTGGAGGTGGACGGTTTCACGGGCATGTCCCGGGTTTTGCGCGTGGACATCCTGCACGATGCCGGCAGCTCAATCAACGAAGGCATCAATCGCGGGCAAATCGAAGGCGGCTTCGTGCAGGGCATGGGCTGGCTGACAACCGAGGAACTCAGGTGGGACGACGAAGGCCGCCTGCTGACGCACTCGCCCGACACTTATAAAATCCCGTCGGTTGGCGACATGCCACAGGTTTTCAACGTGACACTGCTCAGCGACGCCGCGCAAAAAAATGTCATCTACGGCAGCAAAGCAGTGGGCGAACCCCCTCTGATGCTGGCGATTTCCGTGCGTGAAGCAATTCGCGATGCCGTCGCCGCGTTCGGTCCGCCGGCCGGGCCGGTGCCGCTCGCCGTGCCGGCAACGTGCGAGGCGATCTGGTTCGCGATTGAGAATGTTAGAGCGGCCGGTTCCACCATCCAATCCCCAAAGAAACGCAAAGCGCCGCGTCCCAAATCAAAAAGCGGGCGGCAACCGGTTGGAATTTGACGCAGGAATTTCTCCGGATGTTGGAGCCTGGAATTTGGGGCTTTTAATTCGCGCGCGGAGATATTACCGTATCAGGAAGCAGGGGATATGACAAATGCGTAACCTGCAACAAAAACTTGCCATCGCCCGGGGCGAACAGCCGGCGGAACTGCTCTTCAAAAACGCCCGGCTCGTAAACGTCCTGAGCGGCGAAATCCATCGCACGAACGTGGCGGTGGACGACGGTCGCGTCGTCGGCTTCGGCGATTACCGGGCGCGGCGGGTGATTGACCTCCGCGGCTCGTATCTCGCGCCGAGCCTGATTGACGGCCATTTCCACGTCGAAAGCTCGATGCTGACCGCGCCGGAATTCGCGCGGGCGGTCGTGCCGCACGGCACCGGCGCCGTGGTGATTGACCCGCACGAATACGCCAATGTGCTCGGCCTGGACGGCATCCGTTACGTGCTGGAATCATCCAAAAAACTGCCGCTGGATTTTTTCATCATGCTGCCATCCTGCGTCCCGGCGACGCCTCTGGAGACGGCCGGTGCGCGCATCACTGCGGATGATTTGCGCCTGATGATCGGCGACGACCGGATCGCGGGCGTGGCGGAACTGATGAATTTCCCCGGTGTTTTTCTCGGCGCCAAAAGCGAGCTGGACAAAATTGACGCGGGCAAACACAAATGCGTGGACGGCCACGCGCCCGGTCTGCGCGGCAAAAATCTCAACGCCTACGTCCTGGCCGGTGTGCGCTCGGACCACGAATCCGTTGAGGTTGAGGAAGCGAAAGAAAAGCTGCGGCTCGGCATGCACATCCTGTTGCGCGAAGGCAGCACGGAGCGAAATCTCGCCCACCTGTTGCCGCTCATCAATGAGCACAACGCGCAAAATTGCTCGTTCGCCACCGACGACAAGCTGGCCGGCGACCTGGTGAGCGAAGGGCACATTGACCATTGCGTGCGCAAAGCTATCCGGCTCGGCTTGCCGCCCATCAGCGCGCTCCAAATCGCCACCATCAACACCGCGCGGCATTATCGCCTGCAAAACCTCGGCGCCATCGCGCCGCGCTTCTGGGCGGATATGATTGTTTTCGACGACTTGAAAAAATTCGCCGTCCGCCAGGTTTACAAGAAAGGCGTGCTCGTGGCGGAAAACGGCAAGTTCCTGGCTCGGACACCGGCCAAAATCGGCTCGCCTCGCGGCACCATGAATTTGCGTTATCAGCCGGGCGACCTCAGTGTCAAGGTGGCGGCGACGCCCACGTCGCCGACCGCGACGAGGCGTCGCAGCCACAAAAGCGGCAGAGGCGTCGCCGCCACCAAAATGAAGGTCATCGAAATTGTCCCGCAACAAATCGTCACCCGGACCGCCATCGTCACGCCGAAAGTTGAAGACGGCGAAATTGTCGCCGACACCGAACACGACATTCTCAAGCTGGTCGTGGTGGAACGGCACCGGGCAACGGGCAACGTCGGCGTGGGCTTTGTGCGCGGGTTGAAGCTCAAGCGGGGCGCCATCGGCTCCACTGTCGCGCACGACGCGCACAACGTTGTCGTCGCCGGCACGAACGACTCGGACATTCTCTGCGCCATCCAGCAACTGGAACGGATGCAGGGCGGGCAAGTCGCCGTGGCCAACAGCAAGGTCAAAGCGGAACTACCTTTGCCCATCGCCGGGTTGGTGTCCGACCGCCCGCTGGCGGAAGTCATCAAGGGTATTGCGGACTTGAACGTCGCTGCCCGCGCGATGGGCTGCGAGTTGACGGTGCCGTTCATGACGCTCTCATTCCTGAGCCTTTCGCCGATTCCCGAACTGAAGCTCACCGATCAGGGACTCATTGACGCCGTCAAAATGCAGCGCACCGAGTTGTGGGTGAAGGGTTGAATTTCAACTTGGCCTTCGATTTCACAAAGCAAATGTTGAGGTATGACGACCTCCCTCACCCCGGCCCTTTCCATGAACCGGAGCGCCGGTCTCCGACCCGGCGTGTCGAAAAGCGATCGAATCCGCAGCGCGCCGGATCGGAGACCGGCGCTCCAATCGCCAGGTTCATGGCCTCCATGCGCAATTCTTGAATCGTGGTCGCTCTCCCCAAGGAGAGGGAGAATCACTCGCCGCTTCCCAGCGATGTCGTGTGACGGAATAGACCGGACGGTCATCCGCAAACCCGAAGACAGCCAATGACGATGCCCTCTCCTGGGGGAGAGGGTCAGGGTGAGGGCGAGCTAAAATCAATTGCAGGAAATTTATGGAGCAACTTACCCGCGCGCTGCGACCTGCTTGTTGAATTCTTCAATCAACTGGTCGAAATACTTAACTTCGTCCTCAAACAATGCCCGCCAATATTCTGGATTCCACTGCTCGTTCAATTCCGCCAGGGTTTTCCCCTGCTGCTCGACCCAGGTGTAATATTTCAAATTGTGAATCGCTTTGCGCTCCGGATAGGTCAGTTCCTTGAAGTAATCCACACCCTGATGCGCGAGCGGGCCGGCAAAGTCGGCGACGGCGTCCTCGGCGCGATATGCGCCGCGCTCATTTGCCAATTCTTCAACGCGCGAACCGTAGAGTTCGGTGGAGTCGGTGAAGATGGTAAAAATCACGTCGCGTTCGCCCAACTCGAAATACTTCGCAGTCTTGATGGCGGCCAGCAGATTGCAGATACCGGAGATGCCGAGCAACGGCAGCGATTTTAATTGGCCCGCCTTCACGCCCAGTGACGCGAGATGCTTCTGACCGACCGATTCGTTGAACAGCCGCAGAATTCTCATGCAATCCGCGTCGTCAATCGCCGCCACGGCGTCCGTGTTGCGGACGTTATGAACCCAGGGGACATGTTTGTCGCCGATGCCTTCGATGCGATGATCGCCGAAGCCATTCATAAGCAACGTTGGACATTGCACCGCTTCGGTCGTGACGACTTTTAAGTTGGGATGTTTCGTCTTGAGAAAATCTCCAGTTGCGATTGTTCCTGCCGACCCCGTCGCGGAAACAAACGCCGCCGCGCGCAGCGGTTGGAGTTCACGCTTTAGCGTGCCCCCCGGACAAGCTGAAGCTTGAACTCCAGCAAGACCCCAAAACACCTCCTCCACCGCCGGCCCGGTCACGTTGTAGTGGAAGATGGGATTCCCGAATTCCTCGAATTGGTTGAAGATGACGTTCTTCGGGTCGCGTTTCAGTTCCCAGCACTTGTCGTAAATCTCCTTCACGTTCGATTCGCAGCCGGGCGTGGCGATGATTTCCGCGCCGATTTTTTTGAGCCAATCGAATCGCTCTCGTGACATGCGCTCAGGCAGGATGGCGATCGCCGTGCAATCCAACAGCGCGCAATCAAACGCGCCGCCGCGACAATAATTGCCCGTGGACGGCCACGCGGCCTTGTGCTTCTCCGGGTCAAACTCGCCACTCACCAACCGCGGCACCAGACAACCGAACGCCGCGCCAACCTTGTGCGCGCCCGTCGGAAAATATTTTCCGACCAACCCGATGATGCGCGCCTTCACGCCAGTGATGGCCGTCGGAATTTCCAGATAATTCACGCCGCCGTAGAGACCGGTCTTCACGTCGTTCTTCCACGAGATGCGGAACAGGTTGACCGGATTGACGTCCCACAACCCGACGTCTTTGAGCTTGCGTTGGATAGACGGCGGGATGCGCGACGGGTCGCGCAACTGGGCAAACGTCGGCAGCACAATGCCGCGTTTCTGGCAACGCTTCGCCGTCTTGCGGATGACCTCCGGGTGAATCTTTTTGATAATTTTTGACATATCAAACCTTTGCGAATTTGTTCAGCAAGGCCGGATGATGTTTCACCCGCGCCATCAGAATCATAGCGGCGATAACGAACGGCTTGAAGCTCGCCTCGCGATACGTGGCGATGCGGTATTGCTCGAACACGTCTGCCGCCACCTCGCCTTCCGCACAGCTCACGCCCGAAATGTCCGCCGGCAGGCAATGCAAGTAGAGCGCCTTACCGCCTTTAGTGAGTTTCATTTTCTTTGCGTCGCATTCCCAGTCCTTAAATCGGGCGTTGTTGGCGAGACACTCCTTTTCCAGCGCCTTCAGTCCGTCGCGATCCTCTTTTTGCAGCAGTGGCGTGCGGCGTTGCATCACGGCATACGGTGCCCACGATTTTGGATACACCACGTCCGCATCGTGGAACGATTCTTCCATGCTGTTCACCACCTGGAACGAGCCGCCGCTCTGCTTCGCGTTTTTACCTGCAAGTTCGACGACCTCCGGAATCAGGCCGTAACCTTCCGGATGCGCGAGCGTCACGTTCATGCCGAAGCGCGTCATCAAACCAATGATGCCCTGCGGCACGGATAGCGGCTTGCCGTAACTCGGTGAATATGCCCAGCTCATCGCGATCTTTTTGCCGCGCAGCTTTTCCAGCGACCGGAAATGCTGTTTTAAGTGAACCAAATCCGCCAGCGCCTGCGTCGGATGATCAATGTCACACTGCAAATTGATTACGTTGGGCCGCTGATGCAGCACGCCGCGCTCAAAACCTTCCTGCACGGCGGCGGAAACTTCGCGCATGTATTTGTTACCTTCGCCGAGATACATGTCGTCACGGATGCCGATGACCTCGGCCATGAACGAAATCATGTTTGCCGTCTCGCGCACCGTTTCGCCGTGGGCGATCTGGGATTTCTCCTCGTCCAAATCCGCGAGGCCGAGGCCCAGCGCGTTCGCTGCCGATGCGAAGCTGAAGCGCGTCCGCGTGGAGTTGTCGCGGAAAATGGAAATCGCCAGCCCGGTGTCGAAGGCGCGGAACGATTTGTGGGCTTGGTGCAGTTCCGAGAGGCATTCGGCGACGATGGTGAGCGCGCGGATTTCGGCATCCGATTTCTCCCAGGTCACCAGGAAGTCCTTGCCGTAAGTGTCGGTCTTCAGTTTCGCAAGTTCGGCGAGCGGTTGCTTGAGCGAGTTCATTGTAAGAATTAGATCTGGGTGGAATGGGTAACCTGCCCGGTCTGTGCGGCAACTTGCCGCGCAGCCGGAGCCGCACGCGATGCTGTAAAATTGATAATCCTCTTAAGTTCACGCGCCGCGATTCCGTCGGGCCGGTGGCCCAACGGAACGGGCTGGGCGCCCGTTCCACCAAAGCCAATTTGTAGAGTCGGCTTCATGCGATTGCTGGTTTGGCAGACTCAATTGCTTCAGTCTTTTGATAGTGCGGCGCGGCTTTTTCGATGGCGTTAATGATTTGCTGGTAGCCGGTGCAACGGCAGAGGTTCTTGAAAATCGCCTGCCGAATCTGATCACGCGTCGGACGGGGGTTCTTCAGCAGGAAGGCGTGTGCGGTCAGGACCATGCCGGGTGTGCAAAAGCCACACTGGATGGCGCCGCAATCCACGAACGCTTGTTGTAAGGGATGCAGCGTGCCGTCTGGCGCGGCCAGGCCTTCGATGGTCAGAATCCGCTGGCCCACGAAATCTTTCACGCGTTTGACACAAATCCGCGTCGGCTCGTCGTTCACCAGGATGGTACAGGCGCCGCACGCGCCGATGTCGCAGGCGTTCTTCGCGCCGGTCAGGTCGAGGTCCTCGCGCAGGAATTCCACGATGCGCTTCTGCATCGCGCTTTCCGGAGCTTCGATTTCCCTGCCGTTAACGAAGAGTTTCATTTGCATTCCTCCCCGCAGGTGGTGGGTTCGGGCGGCGCGCCCGAGCGAATCGGCAACGTGAAATATCGCTGACCGGTTGCGTGGTAAATCGCGTTGGCAATCGCCGGCGCGAGGATTTCGTTCGCCGGCTCGCCGATGCTTTTCGCGCCGCTCGGTGAAACCGGATCGGGATTCTCGACGATGATCACCTTCATCTCCGGCAAATCCATCGAACGCGGTATGCGATAATTGTTCAGATTGAGCGTGGTGACTTTGCCGTCAGGTGCTTTGACTTCCTCGTGCAGCGCGTAACCGGTGCTCATCGCCATGCCGCCATAAATCTGCCCGCGCACCATTTCCGGATTAACCGCGCGGCCGACGTCGTGCGCGGCGACGGCGTTCAGCAGCTTCACTTTGCCGGTTCGCTTGTTCACGGTCAGCTCGACGGCCTGGCAGCCGTAAACCCAGGTGAAATACGCGTCGCCCTGGCCGGTATGCTCGTCCCAGGTCACGCGTGGAGCTTTGAACACGCCGAAAGCGAACGGGAATTTCTGCATCAACCACATCTCCCGCATGCCGTCGGCAAAGGCAATGCTGCCAGTGTCCGATTTCCCCCAAATGAAATTGTGTTTGAATCGCACTTCGTTGGCGGCGCAATGCAGCCTGGCGCAGAATGCCTCGGCGATTTTCTGTTTCAACTCGCGCGCCGCGAGCGTAACGGCGCCGCCGCCCATGATGGTGGCGCGCGAGGCAACGGTCGTGCCGCTATCCGGAATGCTCGAGGTGGAAGAGCGCCGATAACGAATGCAGCCCAGGTCCACGCCGAGTTCTTCCGCACAAATCAAACACATCACAGACTCCGCGCCCTGTCCGTTCTCATGCATGCCGCATTCGAGCAAAATCGAACCGTCGGCCTGCGCGTTGATGATGGCCGCGCAGAAATCCACGCCTTCCGCGCCAAGGCTGACGCCGCGATAACTCATCGCCAGACCGATGCCGTAAAGTTCGTCATCCGGGATTGGAGCGCCGGTCTCCGACCCGGCTCGTTGTAACGGCTGACTGGATTCGCGCCGGGTCGGAAACCGGCGCTCCAATTGCCCGTGCGCGCACCACTTGAGTTTCTTTTCGTAATCAATCTCACGCAGCACGGTCTCGAACACCTGTTCCATCGCGACTTTGTGGCCGTCGAGTTTCTGGCCCGTGATGGTGATGCTGCCTTGGCGGACCATGTTGCGACGGCGGAATTCGATTCCTGAAATGCCGACCTTTTCCGCCGCCATTTCCACGACCTGCTCGATGATGAAATTCATCTGCGGCGAACCGAAGCCACGCATGGCGCCGGCCACGACGTTGTTGGTATAGACACCAAACGTGTCGCAGTGGACATTTTCGACGAAGTACGGTCCGCAGCATTGGACTGTTGATCGCCAGGTAACCCACGGTGTGACCGAGCAATACGCGCCGCCGTCGGCAATGATTTTACATTGCACTGCCGTGATGCAGCCGGATTTGTTCACGCCCATCTTGTAATGCACGCGGTACGGGTGACGCTTGTAACTTTCCCTGATGGACCATTCGCGCCGGTACATCATTTTGACCGGTCGATTGAGCAACTTCGCCGCAAGAGCCGTGCGTGCGCAAACGATGGCCGCCGTGTCGTCCTTGCCGCCAAACCCGCCACCCATCGGCGTGCCGATAATTTCGACCTCCGACAGTGGCACGCCCAGGCAGGCCGCCACGAACCGGCGCGTGCTGAACGGATGTTGCATGCTGCCATAAACCTGGAGGACGCCGTCCGTGGAGCGAGGCACGCAGACCGCTGCTTCGGTTTCCATGTAGGCGTGTTCGACCGTTTGCGTTTGGAACTTTTCCTCGATGATGAAATCAGCTTGTTTAAATCCGTCTTCGACATTTCCGCGCCGCACAAGGTGAGTATTGATGAGGTTCGTGCCGTGATTCTCGTGGACCAAAACCGCGTCGGGCTTCAACGCCTCTTCGGGGTCAAGCACAGCCGGCAACGGCGTGGCATCCACTTTCACCAATTGGGCTGCACGAATCGCGATCTCGCGCGATTCGGCGACGACGATCGCCACGACATCTCCGTGGTAACGAATTTTGTCGTCGGCGAAGATACGAAAATCGCGGATGATCTGGCCAAAGCGATTGACGCCGGGCACATCTTTCGCGGTCAACACGCGAACGACGCCGGGAACCTTTTCCGCGATGTCCGTGTCAATCGCCTTGATGCGTGCGTGCACGAAGTCCGAATAGACCGGCGCGGCATGCAGCACGTTAACGAACTTCAGGTCGTCGGTGAACTTCGCCTTGCCGGTGACCTTGGCATACGCGTCGTTGCGCCAGCATTTCTTTTGTGTGGCAGTGCTCATGCGTTCCAGATCTTTGACGAACCCCGCTCCCGGCCTGCGGCCACGCTCTCCCCGCTTGGGCGGGGCGATGGATTGGGTGAGAGGCGCTTGGTCTTTTCCAAAGCTTGTTCGGCCCCAGCCAGCGTAGGCTCAACCGCTCTTGGCAATTGAATATCGCGCATCGCAGTCTCGACGTCCTTAAGCCCGTGGCCGGTGATGAGCAACACAATCTGTTCTTTGCGGCCGAGGCGCCTGGAGCCACACAATTTCTTGAGCGCAGCGACCACGGCTGAACTCGCCGGTTCGGCAAAGATACCGCTCGTCGCTGCCAATAGCCCTTGCGCCTGCAAAATCTCGGCGTCGCTGACCGTGACGGAAAATCCATCACTCTCGAGCACAGCCGCCCGCGCCATGTGCGCGTTTGACGGAACGGAAACCGAGATGGAATCGGCGATAGTGTCCGGATTTGCCGCGTTCGCGTAGATGCCGGATTTAATGTAGCGATGAATGGCGTCGGATTTCTCGGCTTGAACGCAAACGAGCCGGGGCAGCCGCAGAATCAAGCCGGCCGCCTTCAGGTCGGTAAACGCCTTGTGGACGCCGCTGATGATCACGCCGTCGCCAACGGGAACGAGGATGGCATCCGGCACGCGCCAGTTATTCTGTTGCCAGATTTCCAGCCCGACAGTTTTTTTGCCTTCGATGGTGAGCGGATGATACGCGGTGTTGCGATTCAGGCCGCCGCGTTTCGCGGTGTATTCGACCGACAGACGGAACGCGTCGTCGTATGTGCCGCGCACCGGCACCACCGTCGCGCCGTAGAGAATCATCTGCGCGAGTTTCGGTTTCGGCGCGGTGGCGGGCACGAAGATGAGTGCACGTTTCCCCGCCGCCGCACAAACTGCCGCCAACGCACTGGCCGCGTTGCCGGTGGAAGCGGTAACGATGGTGTCTTCCTTCAGCCGATTCGCCTCCGCCACCACCAGGAAAGACGCGCGGTCCTTGAGCGAGGCGCTCGGATTCAGCCCGTCATTTTTTATCCAGACCTTGTCGAAACCGAATCGCTTGCCGAGCGCTTCAGTTTGAAAAAATGGTGTGTTGCCGACTCGAAGCGGCGGGAAAAATTTCTCCTCGACCGCCGAGAACAGATTCCAGTCGAGTTTGGACTTGTTGAACTTCTTCCGGATGACGGTGTAGTCGAGCTGCGCCAAAAGCACGCCGAGTAGTGGAATGCCGGGTCGGTAGTCGCGCATACACAGCGGACAGAGATAGCGCACCTCGTCACGCTGATAGCGCTTTCCGCAATTGCTGCATTGGTAAACGAACTTCGTCATTTAATTTCAGAGCGGCCCTCACCCCTGACCCCTCTCCCGTCCGACGGGAGAGGGGAACAGCAGGCGAGAGCTTTCTGTCTTGTGAACAGTCGTCCGGCAAATCCCGCGCTCACGAACTTGAAATAGACGGCGTACGATTCTCCCTCTCCCATCGGATGGGAGAGGGCCGGGGTGAGGGTTCGCATCATTTCACTCAAACCTTTCCATTCAATTTCGCCACCAGGGCCGCATAAAACGCAACCGCTGCGCTCAAATGCTCGAGCGGGCAGGCTTCGTTGGCGGCGTGGGCGTAAATCTCATTGCCCGGACCGAGACCGAAGGTCGGAATCCCTTTCAAGCCCGCGGTGGCAATGCCGTTGGTGCTGAACGTCCACTTGTCCACGAACGGCTGTTTGCCGAGCACACCGGCGTAGGCCGTGATAGCGTCCTTGAGAAACGGCGATGTTTCATCGAGTGCCCACGTCGGATAATATTTTTCGGTCGGATAAACTTTCCCCGTGTAAGCCGCTTCTTCATAGGTGAGCACGTGAACGTTGGCGTCAGGATAGCCGGCGCGTTTCGCAGCGTCCTTGACCTCCGCCATGGCGCTTTCCTTCGTCTCGCCATACGTGAGCCGGCGATCGAGATGGATACCCGCCTCGTCGGCCACGGCGCACAGCGACGGCGAAGACGATTTCACCTCGGAAATCGTGACTGTGCCTTTGCCGAGAAAAGGATCGTGGTTCAATCGTTCGTTCAACTTTTCGATTTCGAGTGCGATGCGGGCGATTTTATAAATGGCGTTATCGCCGCGTTCCGGGGCCGAGCCGTGGCAGCTCCGGCCTTTGACCTCGACGCGGATTTCCATGCGCCCGCGATGACCGCGATAGATGTTCAGGTTGGTCGGTTCGGTGATGACGACGAGTTCCGGCTTGAGCTTCTCGACGTTCAGCAGGTATTGCCAGCACAAGCCGTCGCAATCTTCTTCCATGACCGTGGCGGTGAACAGCACCGTGAACTGATCGTTCACGCCGAGTTCCTTGATGAGCTTTCCCGCGTGAATCATCGTCGCGACGCCGCCCTTTTGATCCACCGTGCCGCGTCCCCAGATTTTTCCATCCTTCACGATCGGTTTGAATGGATCGAATTTCCATTGCGACAAATCGCCGGGATAAACCGTGTCCACATGACCGTCGAAGGCGATGACCCGCTTGCCTTTGCCGATGCGGCCGATGATGTTGCCGAGGCCGTCAATGCGAATGCCATCAAAACCGATTTTCTGCATCTCCTTTTTGATGACGGCGATGACGTTCTTCTCTTTGGAGGAAAAAGATTGGGTCCGGACCAGATCGGCCAGAAAGCGGGTGGTATCTTTTTCCATCGCTTTGGCACGATTTCGAATGAGCTCGTAAGTAATCGGAGTGGTCGATTTCTTTGTTTTAGTTTTCATTGTTACATTCGTTTCCATAGATCTTTGGCCAGCTCACGGGCGCGGGCGTTGATGCGCGCCTCGTCCAGGTCCAGCGTGAACTGCCGGTTCTCCATCAAAATCCGTCCGCCGACGATGGTCGTGTGAGCCGTGGCCTGGGATAGCCCGAATACCAGATGGCCGAGGAAATTCGTGTCGTCCAGCGGCGTGGGCGGGTCGTAATCGAAAATCGCGATGTCGCCCGCCGCACCAGCGCGGATTTCGCCGAAGGGCAAACCAAAAATGCGCTCTGCGATCGTCGGATTGTTCGTCAGCAACGCGTTCGTCACTTCGCCGAAACCCGCCGACGGATTGTCTGCGCGCAGATGCTGCGCCCAAAGCGCCACCCGCAATTCTTCCAGCATGTCTGTGGTCATGGCGTCCGTGCCGAGGCCGACGAGCACGCCGCGTTTCGTCAGTTCGACCACGTTTGCAATTCCGACCGCGTTGTTCAGGTTCGATTGTGGGTTATGAATGGCGGCAGTTCGCGTCTCCGCGAGCAGATCCACCTCCTCGGGCGTGAGGTAAATGCAATGCGCCGCAATCGAGCAGCGGCCGAGAATGTCGAATTGTTTCAAGCGTTCGACGACACGCTGATCGGACTTTTGAAGTGCCATGTCCTGATCGCCCTGCGCTTCGGCGACATGGATGTGGAAGCCGGCATCGAGTTCGTGGCCGAGGACGGCGGCCTGTTCCAGCGTGGCGTCGGAAATCGTAAATGACGCGTGCAGGCCGAAGAGCGCTTTCACGCACGCGTCCTTCTGTTTCCGGCAATGTCGGAGGAAATGCGCGTTTTCGGACAGGCCTTCCTTCGCAATGCGCGCGCCGTCGCGGTCCGAAATTTCGTAGCAAAGACACACGCGCGGGCCGGTTTCCTTCGCCGCACGCGCGATCGCGTTCAACGAGCCGGCGACAGCGTGCGGGCTGGCGTGATGGTCAATAATCGTCGTCGTGCCATGCCGGATGGAATCGAGCAACGCAATCAATGCGCTGTAATAACAGTCTTCCGTCGTCAGCGCGCGGTCGAGCCGCCACCAGAGATTCCTGAGGACGCCCATGAAATCGTCGGCCGGTTTCGTTTTGGTAAGCCCGCGGGCGAACGTGCTGTAAAAATGATTGTGCGCATTGATCAATCCCGGCATCACCACTTTGCCCGAGGCGTCGAGGCGTTCGCCACGGAAATTGCTGATAGCCCGTTTTGGCGCAACGTTCGCTACCAGCCCGTTCTCGATCGACACCGAGTGACCGTGCAGAACCCGGGGATTTTTCCCCATGGTAAGCACGGTTCCATTTTCGATGAGCAGGGCAGGAGGCATGAGGTCAGCTTTCGTTCAGCGCGGCCAGTTCGCGCGGATTGCGGTCACGCATCGAGATGGCGCCGGCAAAACATTTTTGAGCGCAAAGCGAGCAGCCGACGCACTGGCTGGGGTCAAACTCCGGCACCCCGTGGCGGTTCAAGGTGATGGCCTGGTACGGACACCGGGTGCAATTGCCGCAGTGCTGGCAGAGCGCGGCGACAACCTGCGGCAGTTGTTTTGTCGGCGACAACGCTCCAAAGTCGGTGATCGGATGGGGTAGCGCCGAGCCGATGAGTTCCTTGACTGAGCGGAAGCCGCGTGCCTCCATCAGATAGCTCAGACCGGAGTGAAGTTCGTCCACATAACCGAGGCCAAACTTCATCACGGCGGTGCAGAACTGGACCGTCTGCGCGCCGAGCGCCAGGAAGTTTGCGGCATCCTTGTAAGTCATCGCGCCGCCGTTGCCGGAAACGGTGATGCCCAGGCTCGACACGCGCGCGAGGGTGAGATTGCTGATGGGCAATACACCCTGGCCTGACATGCCAATGATGACGCCTTCCTCCCAGCGACGTGGTTGCGACGCCGCGTCGCAACGGATGGAGGCGACGCCTTCGTTGCGTGAAAAAATGTGTCTTTGTTCTTTCGAGGAGTTTGGCGATGTGGACGTCGCCACCACTCTTTGCAATGGGGCGTCGCAGCCACGGCGAAACGCCAGCGAGGGAAAGCTGTTGGCGAGCGTGACGCCGGCTTTCTTCTTCGGATAACGGGCGAAGACTTCCTGAATCGCCTTGATGATCGGCTGAATGGCGGTGACGGCGGCGGTAAGCTTGAACAACTTCGGATTGTCGTCGTCGCTTGCTTCCATGACCCAGTCAATAATCTTCGCGGTCAGTTCGGGGTTCTGTGAAACCACGTCGCCTTGTGTGCCGTCGCTGCCTTGCGGGCAGGAGAGGCTGTATTCGACGCCCATCGCGCCCGCGTTTTGCAGCTTGCGCGTGTTGGATTGCCAGACGGCTTTGTCCGCTTCGTCACGGCCGGTGACCGGGCCACCCGTCGAGGCGAGCGTCAGGCGGTCCGGAAATTCTTCGACGAGTTTCTCGACTTCGCGGCAAACCCGGTCGAGTGAATGGCCGGAGACGTTGTCGCAATTGCCGTAGGTCGAGCCGGTGAGCGCGAACATATATCCGGCAGGAATGTGAATCGGCACGTTGTCAAACGCCGTCTTCATCACCCCTCCGGACCAGCCACGCTCATAGGCTTTTCGCATCTGGGCGTATCCATCCGTGTGCGGCGCCGCCGAAAGGAGGAACGGGGACAAAATTTTACGGCCGAAAAATTCCGCATCCAAAGGAACCGGGCGCAAGTTTGTGCCGGCCAGAATCACCCGGCTTTTGGCGCGGTTCGTTATCTTCGGTTGCATTCGCCCTTGGAGATACGCATCGGCTTCAAGCGCGGCATTTTTCCCGCTCGCGACCGCTTCGACCACAGTGGCCGAGCCTAGCAGCATATCGCCGGCATAGAAAATTCCTCGGGCGTTTTTGAGCGGTATCCGCGAACGGCTGCCGATAGCCGAAATGACCAGGTCAAACTCGCGGAAGACGGGAGATTCCTTCCGGTTGACGACAAAATTCTCCGGCCGCGCGGGCCTGCCGGCGGGTAATGTCAAAGGAGCCAGGCGAAGGCCGGTGACGCGTTTGCCCTGATGAACAACTGCCAGTGGCCGGGAGCAACTGGCAATCTCCACCCCATGTTCGAGCAGCATTTCGCGCTCATACTGAGTCAACGGCATGTCCTGTATCCGCCGGCGATAAATCAATCCCACGGAAGCGGCGCCAAGACGTTTGGCCGTTGTCGCGCAATCGGTCGCCACCGCGCCGCCACCGAGGACGGCGACCTTTTTGCCTTTGAGCTTGAGCTGCTTCTGGTTTTCCAGAAATGCCTGCCACGAAATGGCAAGTTCTTCACCGGGAATATTGAGTCTGATCGGTTCGGCCAGACCAGCGCATACGATGACCGCATCGTGTTCCATCAGCAGTTCTTCCGGGCGGGCGACCGCTTTGCCATGCTTGAATTTGACACCGCCGAGGCTTTTCAAAAACGCGATATCCGCACGAACCACCTGCTTGTTCAGCCGGAAATCAGGAATCAGATTCATCGCCCCGCCAGGCTGCTTTTGCTGTTCGTAAATCGTAACCTGATTGCCGCGTTGCGCGAGCACGCCGGCAGCGCCCAATCCGGCCGGCCCGGCGCCGATGATGCCAACGCTTTTTCCAGTCGGTTCAGCGCGCCGGAATTTTGGCATGCCGACTTCGTTGGCCTTCTTGAGCACCGTGGCTTGAATCGCCGGAATTTCAATCGGCTGGTCGAAAGTCCGCCGCGAGCACGCCTTCATGCAGAAGTAATCCGGGCAAACCACCCCGCAAACCCAGCCAAGCGGATTGGCGCTCATGACCATCGCGGCCGAACGCCGCAGATCGGATTTCTCCCCGACCCGCGCGGCCATGATGAAATCTGCGGGCGAACAATGCGCCGGACAGGCTTCCTGGCAGGGTTTTTCCTCGCAATAGATACACCGCTCCAATTCCGCCCGGAACCGGGCATCGGTGAGGGTTCCGTCAGCTATTTTCATAAAACACTGACCGCAACAGCCATATAATCATGCGTTCGAAATGGCGGCCTCCCCACACGTTTATTGGCCAGTGCTTAGCATTTTTTGGTATGCCAGACTCTGGTCATGTTCAGTCAGGTTGTAGATGTTGAAAGTGCTTCCACTGTCCGTGCGTGGTCCGTTAATCCTGCCGCTTGCGCCGAAGTCTGGTTATCGGTGATGCGAATCCGACAAAACTGAAATGGTGACCGAGGACGCCGACCGGGTCGCAAGTTTTTGACTTCCTCGGAATAAGGAGCGTTGCCAATGCTTATTCGTGTCGGGTAAGTTCGGTTTGCGGCACGGTGAAAACAATCGTCATCGCCATCGGCGGCAACTCGCTCATCAAGGATGCTCAACACATGAGCGTGCCCGATCAGTATGCCGCCGTGGTCGAGACCGCCCGCCACATCACCGACCTGCTGGAACGCGGCTATCGCGTCGTTATCACCCACGGAAACGGCCCGCAAGTGGGCTTTATTCTGCTCCGCAGCGAACACTCGCGCGGCCTCCTGCATCAGGTGCCGCTCGACTCCATCGTTGCGGACACCCAGGGCGCACTCGGTTATCAAATTCAGCAGGCGCTCGAAAATGAATTCCGCCGACGCGGCCTGAAGAAGTCGGTCGCCACCATCGTGACCCAGACCCTGGTGAACCACAACGATGCCGCCTTTACCAATCCCAGCAAACCCATCGGCGAATTTTACACGCGCGAACAGGCGGAAGACCGCAAGCGGGTCGAGAAATGGACGATGATTGAAGATGCCAGCCGGGGGTGGCGACGGGTGGTGCCTTCGCCCGCGCCCGCCCGCATCATCGAATCGGCCGTCGTCAAACACCTGGTGGAGGCTGGCTACGTCGTCATCGCGGCCGGCGGCGGCGGTATTCCCGTTGTGGCCGACGCGGAAGGTATCCTGCACGGCGTTGCCGCGGTGGTGGACAAGGACCTCGCATCCGCTGTGCTTGCCAAAGAAATCGCCGCCGACCTGCTGGTCATTGCCACCGCCGTGGAGAAGGTCTTTCTGAACTTTGGCGAGCCCGAGCAGCGCGCGCTCGATTCCTTGACCGTGGCCGAAGCCAGGCGCTACATGGCGGGGGGCCATTTCAAGCCGGGCTCAATGTTTCCCAAAATCGAAGCGTGCGTCCAATTCGTCACTCAAAGCGGCGGGGAGGCGCTCATCACTTGCCCCGAAGCGCTCTCGGCCGCTTTGGATGGCCGTGCGGGTACGCGCCTGGTTCCCTAGGGCCGATTTCCAGTCATCATGCAAAACATTGTTTTGATCGGAATGCCCGGCGCGGGCAAAAGCACGGTCGGAGTCATCCTGGCCAAATGTTTGTCCAAGGATTTTGTGGACACGGATTTGCTGATCCAGAACCGGCACCAACAGAGTTTGCAGGAGATTTTGGACCGATATGGTTATCTGAGATTGCGGGAATTTGAGGAGCAGGAAATTTTGCGGTTGCATGTCAAAGACACCGTCGTCGCCACCGGCGGCAGCGCCGTTTACAGCGAAAAAACCATAAACCACATGAAAGCTGACGGGAAAATCGTTTATTTGAAGTTGGGAGTAAACTGGTTGCTCAACCGGATCAACAACTTCGAGACCAGAGGCCTGGCCAAGCCGAAGGAGCAAACCTTTCACGATTTATTCAAAGAGCGGGAACGATTATACGAACGATACGCACAAATCACGATAGATTGCGCCGATAAAAACCATGAAGAAGTTGTGGAAGAAATAATCAGTAAACTGTAGATTCTGCTTCACTTTTTCTGCAAAGCGAACGAACGGACGCAAAATGAGAGGCGTTTTTAGATCAAGTACTGAGGACGATGCCAGCGCAATTGAATGACAACTGCCATTAAGACCCCTGCCAAACCACTGGGCCAACGGAAAGCGTGGAAAGCCCTCGCGGCGCATTGCGGGAAGGTCAGGTCACTGCACCTGCGAAAACTTTTCGCCGCTGACTCCCGACGCGGCGCGCGCCTGACCGCGGAGGCGGCGGGCCTCTTCCTGGATTACTCAAAAAACCGCATCACCGATCAAACCCTCGGACTGCTGTTTGAACTGGCGACGGAATCCGGCGTGCGTGCGGCTACCGAGGCGATGTTCCGCGGTGATCGGATTAATCTCACGGAAAACCGATCGGTCCTGCACGTCGCTCTCCGCGCGGCCAAAGGCGCTTCGATCATCGTGGATGGCAAGAACGTCGTGCCGGAGGTCTATGCCGTACTCGACAGAATGGCCGATTTTTCAAAACGCGTTCGCAACGGCGTGTGGAAAGGCCACACCGGCAAACGCATTCGTGCCGTCGTCAATATCGGCATCGGCGGCTCTGACCTCGGTCCGGTCATGGCGTACGAAGCGCTTAGACATTACAGCGACCGCGCGATGACGTTCCGATTTGTCTCCAACGTGGATGGCATGGATTTCGTCGAAGCCGTCCACGACCTCGATCCGGCGGAGACGCTTTTCATCGTTTCCTCGAAGACATTTACAACCCTGGAAACGCTGACCAACGCCGAAAGCGCGCGCGACTGGTTGCTCAAGGGACTCGGAGGCGACAAAAAAACTGTCGCCCGGCATTTCGTGGCGGTCTCGACCAACGCTGCGAAAGTGGCGGCGTTCGGGATTGATACGGCCAACATGTTCGGATTCTGGGACTGGGTGGGGGGGCGTTACTCGATGGATTCCGCGATCGGCCTTTCGACAATGCTGGCCATCGGCCCTGAAAACTTCCGTGCGTTGCTCAATGGCTTTAACGCGATGGACGAGCATTTCCGCACCGCGCCGTTCGAGAAAAACCTGCCGGTGCTGATGGCATTGCTTTCGATCTGGAACAACAATTTCCTCGGCGCGGAGACGGTGGCGGTTTTACCGTACGAACAATATCTGAAACGGTTTCCCGCTTACCTCCAACAATTGACGATGGAGAGCAACGGCAAATCCGTCACGCTCAGCGGCCGGAGGGTGAATGATTCGACCGGGCCGATTTACTGGGGCGAGCCGGGCACGAACGGTCAACACTCCTTCTACCAGTTGATTCATCAGGGCACGCGGCTCATCCCGTGCGATTTCATTGCCTTCGCCCAGGCGCTCACGCCGTTGGGACGCCACCATGACATGCTGCTGGCCAACGTTTTTGCTCAGGCTGAGGCTTTGGCTTTTGGCAAGACGCTGGCGGAAGTCAAAGCCGAAGGCACGCCCGACTGGCTGGTGCCGCACCGGGTTTTCGAGGGTAACCGCCCTTCGAACATGATTCTCGCCGAGCGGCTGACGCCGGAGGTGCTTGGCAACCTCGTCGCGCTTTACGAACACAGCGTCTTCACGCAGGGTGTGATTTGGGGGATTGATTCGTTTGACCAGTGGGGCGTCGAGTTGGGCAAAGTGCTGGCACAACGCATCGTTCCCGAACTCGAGAGCAAGGCTGAACCCAGCCTGAAGCACGATAGTTCGACGAACAATCTCATCCGCCGATATCGCAAACTCAAGGGGACATAACCGCACCCCAAAACCTGAACGTTTTTGCGTAAAGATTGTCTTTTTGTTGAGCGGATGGATAAAGGCCAAACAGAAAATGGGAATTCGGGCGGGTTGCAGGATTTTACAGATGTAGCCCGCCGACGGCTGCGTTGGGCAAAGTATTTTCTCCGACTGTGGGACCGGAGAGCGATTACGCTTTGCCTGGGTGCGCTTTTATGCCTGGGTATTCCGGGTTTCGGGGGGGCTACGGCAAGGGCGGCAAGTTTTAACGCGTCGCTGGATCGCGACACCATTTCACTCGGCGAGCAAGCCACGCTTTCGCTCGCGTTTGAGGGCGGGCAGGCGAAAAACGTGCCAACACCCAGTGTGCCCGGACTGCAAGTCACTCAAATTGGCACTTCTCAAAGCGTCAACATCGTCAATGGCGCGATGAGCTCGACGGTCACCGTCACCTTTTCCGTCACGCCGCAACGCGCCGGCCAATTTGTCATCCCGGCCATGACCACCGACGTTAATGGCCAGCGCCTGACCAGCCAGCCGATCACCTTGACGGTACAGAAAACCGCCGGCCCGTCCGTGGCAGCCATCAATTCAGGCAACGAAGTGGCGTTCATGAAATTGCTCTTGCCGCAAAAGAAGGTCTATGTCGGGCAGGTGCTTGCTGCGCAACTCCAGATTTATTTGCGCGATGACGTGCAGAATTTTGGCAACTTCCAGTTTACCGCCCAGCCGGCCGAGGGCTTCATCCTCGGCAAAAGCGCGCAAGGCGGAAGATATCGCACCCAGATCGGCAACCGCGTTTACACCGTCATCCCGCTATCCATTGCGCTGACGGTTCTAAAATCCGGCGACTTGAGTCTCGGTCCGTTCACCGCTCAAATGACCGTCGTGCTGCCGTCCGACCAACAGGGCGGTGACCAGTTCTTCCGGCAATTTTTTAATACGGGCGAGCAGAAGCAGGTCTCGCTGGCTACCGATGCCATCGCACTGCAATCATTGGTGCTGCCGGCGGAAGGCCGCCCGGCCGATTTCAACGGCGCTATCGGCCATTTCACCATGACCGCCACCGCCGGGCCGACGAATGTCGCCGTGGGCGACCCCATCACCATGCACATCCAGATTTCCGGCCGCGGGGCTCTGGATGCCCTCGCGTTGCCCGAGCAGCCCGCGTGGCCTAATTTCAAGGTTTATCCGCCCACGTCCCATGTCGAAACAACGGACCAGCTTGGCCTCGAGGGGAACAAAACCTTTGAAGAAATTGTTTCACCGGAAAACACGGATGTCCACCAACTGCCACAATTTTCCTTTTCATACTTCGATCCTGAGGACGGGAATTACCACACGCTTACCCAGGCGGCTGTGCAACTCGCGGTCCGTTCCGCGGGCATGGCTTCCGTGCCGGCTGTTGCGGCCGCGAAACCGGTCGGGGCGGAGAAATCCTCGACGCCGCAGGACATTTTGCCCATCAAGGAAGAATTGAGCGCGCTGAGGCCAGTGGCTTCTCCATTTGTGGCCCGGCCGGCATTTCTGGCGCTGCAAAGTTTGCCGGTCTTGGCGCTCCTGGCGGCGTTCGTCTGGCGCAAACGCACGGACAACCTGGCCAACAATCCGCGTTTGCGACGGCAGCGGGCTGTGGCCCAGCTTATCGCCAGCGGCATGGAGGACTTGAAAAAATACGCCGAACAGAACCAGCCGGATGAATTTTTTGCCACCCTGTTTCGCCTGTTACAGGAACAGCTCGGCGAGCGGCTCGATTGCCCGGCTTCCTCCATCACCGAAGCGGTGATTGAAGATCGGTTGACGCCGGTTGGCGCGCCGGAACCGGTGTTGAACGGCCTGCGCGACCTGTTCCAGATGTGCAACCAGGCGCGGTACGCGCCGATCCGCGGCACCAGCGAATTAAACTCGGTCGCCGCGCAATTTGAAAATGTTATCCGCGAATTGCAGAAGTTGAAGACATGAAAATTGGACTTCGCATATCGATATTCCGGCAAACCGAACGTAGCGGCTTTCGGCAGAAAGCCGCAAGCTTCACTTTCGAAAAATGCGGCGGTCTGCCGACCGCCGCTACGCTGGCGGTTCTTTTGGCTTTCACCAGCAACCTGCGGGCGGCGGATGTGGAGTCAGATTTCGCCGCGGCCAACAAGCTTTACGCCGAGGGAAAATTTTCCGACGCGGCGAAAACTTACGAAAGCATTCTGCAATCCGGCGGGCAATCACCTGCGTTGCTCTTCAATTATGCCAACGCGGAATTCAAGGCGGGCAACCTCGGCCGGGCGATTGCGGCTTATCGCCAGGCGGGACTGCTGACACCAAGGGACGCGGAAATCCGCGCCAACTTGCAATTCGTCCGCAACCAGGTTCAAGGCTCGAGTGTGGGTGAGCGCCGCTGGCAGGAATGGCTTGGCCAGTTGACGCTTAACGAATGGACATTGCTGGCGGCGGGCGCGTTCTGGCTTACGCTGATCTTGCTCGCGCTGCGACAAATTCGTCCGGCGCTGGGCGCGAAGCTGAAAGGCGTGATCGCTCTGTTTGCCGGCCTGACTGTCTTATCCGGCGCGGCGCTCGCCTGGCAAGTGGCAAATCATTTTTCCAGACAGACCGCCGTCGTGGTTTTGCCGGAAGTAACGGCGCGCAGCGGGCCGTTTGACGAAGGGCAAAGCGCATTCACGGTTCATGACGGTGCGGAACTGGCGGTCATGGGTCGTCACGGCGACTGGCTGCAGGTGAACGATGGCGAGGGAAAAATCGGCTGGTTGAAAACGACGCAGATTAACGTTTTGCCGGGTGCGTGATGGAAAAGTTTGATAAAGCGGGACTTGCGGCGAGCCGGTCGGATTAACCCCGAAGCGGCTTGCAAGGATCTTCGGTCCACGTACAAAATGTTGAACAAAGTTGGAAAGTTTGTTGTCCATCGGGAAAATCATTTTCAAAACACATGAGCACAGGAATCAATGCGATTAACGAAGCGGTGAAGGAAGCGAGTGCGTTTACGCACCCGCTGTTCAACGAACTTGGCAAAGTCATTGTCGGCCAGAATTATCTCACCGAGCGGCTCGTCATCGGGCTGCTCGCCAACGGCCATGTGCTGCTCGAAGGCGTGCCCGGCCTGGCCAAGACGCTGGCCGTGAAGTCGCTGGCGAATTGCATCCATGTCAAATTCGCGCGCCTGCAATTCACGCCGGACATGCTGCCCGCCGATGTTGTCGGCACGCAGATTTACAATCCGCAATCGGGCGGCTTCAGCACCCGCAAAGGGCCGATTTTTGCCAACCTCATTCTGGCCGATGAAATCAACCGTGCGCCGGCCAAGGTGCAAAGCGCCTTGCTGGAAGCGATGCAGGAAAAACAGGTCACCATCGGCGAACAGACTTTCAAATTGGAGGAGCCGTTCCTGGTGCTGGCCACGCAAAATCCGATCGAACAGGAAGGCACGTATCCGTTGCCGGAAGCGCAGGTGGACCGGTTCATGTTGAAATTGAAAATCGGTTATCCGTCGCGCGATGAAGAACGGCAAATCCTCGATTTAATGGCGAAAACCTCCGGTACGCCGGCAACTCACGCCGTGGTTGACCCGAAGGACATTCTGAAAGCCCGGGAAGTCATCAACGACATCTACATTGACGACAAGGTGAAGGATTACATCGTGGACCTCGTCTGCGCCACGCGCGACCCGGACCACTATAAAATCGCGGTGAAGGATTTTATTCAGCTCGGCGCGTCGCCGCGCGCGACGATTTACCTGACGCTGGCGGCCAAGGCGTATGCGTTTTTGAAGGGTCGCGGTTATGTGACACCGCAGGACGTGAAAAGCATCGGCATGGACGTGCTGCGTCACCGCGTGGCCATCACCTACGAAGCCGAGGCTGAGGAAAAAACCTGCGAAACGGTCGTCCAGAAGATTTTTGATGAACTGCCGGTGCCGTGATGAAACAAATTTTGAAAATCTGTGCGTACGGCACAATTCTAAGCCTGTTATTTCAGTGTTCGTGCGCAACAGCAAATAAAGATTCTGCCATCGTTCCGGCGAAGGATTTGCCGACCGAATTGGCAATTAACGATGGCGCCGGGCACGGAGATTGGTTGTTTATCTCGCTCCGGCTGGAAGAGGGCGAGGCGCTTCCATTTATTGTCGACACCGGGGCAAGCGGCACTGTTCTGGATAAATCTTTGGAACCGGAATTAGGAAAATGTCTTGGAGTCGAGCAAAGGAAAGGATGGACCAGCAAAGGGAGGGCGAACGTCTATGTCGCGCCGAAATTGTATTTGGGAGATACCCAACTGATGACCGGCGGCAAAGTTTGGACCACTGACTTAAACCATCCTTCCGGGATTCTCGGCATGGATTGTCTGAAGCACTATTGCATTCAATTGGATTTTTCGCGCCGCGAAATGCGCTTCCTCACACCGGACCAGGTGACCACCACGGCGTTGGGCAAAGCTTATCCGTTGACGTTACATGGAAATCTTCCGTTCGTTCATCACGCAGGACTCATTCCCAATTCAACTACGAATCTGTTGATTGATACAGGATGTCGCCCTGACGGTGTGGAGGGAAGGAACACAATCAATGGTTCTGAAGAATCAATGCCGGTTTGCGTTTGGGATGGGCAAACCTATTCAAACGTCACTGTCCACGCCGTGGAAGATGGCAACGCACTGGGACTAAAATTCCTCGCGAGGCATCTTGTTACTTTGGATTTTCCGAATCGAACCTTGTATCTGAAATCGGAGAAAGATTAAGCGCATGATTCCCCGCGAAATCCTCAAAAACACCCGGCAGATCGAGATTCGCATGAACCGGCTCGTGAAAATCTCAGCGCCGCGATTTCAATTGTTCAGGGCTGCGGCTGGTGTGGAAGACAGACAAAATTACTATGCGGCTGGGTTCAATCAAAAAATGAATTACAAAAGGAAAACGCCTGAGAACCACAGCTCGCCGGACTTCGCCTCTTACCTTCGGGAACCGCTCGGGCTTGTTCGCGATGCGTTGAAAGTATTGCTCGATGGCGGCGCGAAATTCGTGTCCCAAACCTTCGCGTTGATTCTCATACCAAGCGATGCAATCGTCGAATTCCTGGGCCGCAACGCGTCGAAGGACGAGGCGGCGTTTCATTTGCGGTACTTTGCGTCCAGCTTGGCTTTGACTTCTTCCAAAGAAACCACGTCATCAGGATGGGCAAGGTGGTCTTGCAGCCGGCGGTCAATCAATTCGGCTTCGCCAGGGGTGAGTTCCTTTGATTCCACGATTTCGTCCCAGAGATTGCGGCACAACTCGATTTGTTCCGCAAGCGACAACGCACGGGCTTCTTTGAGCACCATTTCCGAACTCATGACGTTAATTTACTCCGTCGGAAAGCTCGCGCAATTGAAAATTCGGCATTCGATGTTCGGCATTCTCCCATGATTCCCCGCGAAATTCTCAAGAAAATCCGGCAGATCGAGATTCGCACGAACCGGCTCGTGACGGAGACGCTCGCGGGGCAGTACCATTCCGTCTTCAAAGGGCAGGGGATGAATTTCGACGAGGTGCGCGAGTACCAGCCCGGCGACGACGTACGCTCGATTGATTGGAATGTCACCGCGCGGATGAATCATCCGTTCATCAAAAAGTTCGTCGAGGAACGCGAACTCACGCTCATGCTCCTCGTGGACGTGAGCGGCTCGGGTTTGTTCGGTTCGCGCGACCAGTCCAAACGCGAACTCGCCGCCGAGATCGCATCGGTGCTCGCCTTTTCCGCCATCCGCAACAACGACAAGGTCGGCCTGCTGTTGTTCACCGACGAAGCGGAAAAATTCATCCCGCCGCGCAAGGGCAGGGGACACGTGCTGCGGGTGATTCGTGAAGTTTTATTTTTCGAGCCGAAACGACGCGGAACGGATTTGGTCCACGCGCTCGAATTCATGGGACGCGTTTTGCCGCACAAGGCCATTGCCGTCGTCATTTCGGATTTTTTGATGCCGGAAGGCAGCGGCACGTTGCCGCCACCGGTCCAGACCGCCCTGCGCATGGCTAATCGCCGCCACGACGTCGTGGCTGTGCAGATCACGGATCGTTACGAACTGGAATTACCCGCGCTCGGCCGTCTGATGCTGGAGGACGCCGAGACCGGCGAGACCGTGGAACTCAATACCGGTTACGCGAGCAGCCGCGATGCGTTTGCCTTGCGGCAGCAAAGGCAGAATGAGGATCTGGCACGACAATTCCGGTCCTCCGGTATTGATACGATCCAGTTGCGGACGGACGAGACCTACTCGGCGGCTCTGGGGAAATTTTTTGAAAACCGGGAGAAACGGAGGTTGCGCGGATGATTGCCACCAGTTCACCGCCCGCCACCGTGTCGTCCGCCAGTTCGCTCGCGAACGACATCCGCGACATCAAACCTCCAATCGCGATTCCGAACGGTTGGGAATGGGCGCTGGCAGCACTGGCCACCCTGGCCGTAGTCGCGTTGACAATTTTAATATGGCACTTCTGGCAAAAGCGGCGCTCGCAAATCCCGGAGGAGCCGCCGATGCCGGCGCATGTTCGCGCGAAACAAAAACTGGAGGAAGCGCTGGCGCTGATTTCACAACCCAAGCCGTTTTGCATCCTGGTTTCAGACACGATCCGGCATTATCTCGAAGAGCGATTTGATTTTCACGCGCCGGAGCGGACGACCGAGGAGTTTCTGCATGAATTGCAGGGCACAGAGCTATTGGTTGCGGAGCAGAAAGAAAAATTGGGCCAATTTCTGGAGAGCTGCGACCTCGTGAAATTCGCAAAATATGAACCGGGCGAACCTGAATTGCGCGAATTGCACGGCTCGGCCACGCGGCTGGTCGAAGAAACCGAACCGAAGGAAATAAAAGCGGAAAGCGAAAATCAGGAAAGCGGAAACGAACAACAAGAGGAACTCGTAAATCGTGAATCGTAAATCGTAAATTCAAAATGTCCTTTGCCCACCCCTATTTCCTGTTGCTGTTGCTTTTGCTGCCGTTGCTGGCATGGCTCAAAGGCCGCCGCGGCCGGCCGCCGGCGTTTCTTTATTCGTCGGTTCAGCTGGTCGAGGGCTTGACGCGCGGGCGGCGCTCACGGGCCGGCGCGTTTCTGGCCGCACTGCGCTGGCTGGTGCTGATAGCTTTCATCGTCGCATTGGCCCAGCCGCGTTTGATGAAAAGCCAGACGACGGTCAAGGCCAGCGGCATTGATATCGTGGCCGCGCTCGATCTGTCGGGCAGCATGATTTCGGAGGACTTCGTCGTGCAAGGCGAGCGTGTGAATCGGTTCAACATGGCGCGTTCGGTCTTGAAAGGGTTTATTGACAAGCGGCCCAACGACCGCATCGGGCTGGTCGTGTTCGCCGCCCAGGCGTACATCGCCGCCCCGCTGACGCTCGACCACGATTATTTGCTGGAAAATCTGGACCGGCTCGAAATCGGGACCATCAACGCCGACCAGACGGCCATCGGCGATGCGCTGACGACGGCGTTAAACCGGCTGCGCGATTTGAAGGCGAAGAGCAAAATCATCATTTTGATGACCGACGGGCAGAATAATTCCGGTAAAATTGACCCGCTCACCGCGGCGCAGGCGGCGCAGGCGCTGGGTGTGAAGGTCTATACCATCGGCATCGGCGAACGCGGCGTGGCCCCGATGCCGGTGTTCATGAACGGACAAAAGGTGGGGTATCGCAGCGTGCCAGTGGACGTGGATGAGGATACGCTGAAAAAGATAGCGCGGATGACAGGCGGGCAATATTACCGCGCCGACAACGCGGAACGGTTCCGGGAAATTTACTCGGAAATTGACAAGCTGGAAAAGACCGAGGCGATCATCAACAAATACACCCAGTTCAAGGAATTGTTTCCGTGGTTCGTGTCGTGCGGACTGGTGTTGCTGTTGGTCGAGGTCGCGCTGGGGCAAACCGTGTTGAGGCGACTCCCATGAAATCTACGATTTACGATTTACGATTTACGATTTGAAGATGCAATTTGCGCACGCACAACTTCTCTGGCTGTTGCTGGTGATTCCGCCGGCGCTGCTCGTGTTTTTCTGGTGGGCCTGGCGCAAACGGCAGCACTTGCTGGCGCAATTTATCCAAGCGCGGTTGTTGTCCGCGCTGACAGTGGGTGTTTCCCCGACCCGGCGAAAAATCCGGCTGGGTTGCCTGATTCTGGCCGTGGCCTTGCTGATTTTCGCGCTGGCCCGGCCGCAATACGGATTTGATTTGCAGAAAGTAGAACAACGCGGCCTGGACGTCGTCGTGGCCGTCGACACATCCAAAAGCATGCTGGCCGAGGATGTAGCGCCCAACCGGCTGGAACGCGCCAAGCTCGCGGCGCTGGACTTGATGCAAGAGGCCAAGGCCGACCGCCTCGGGCTGGTGGCGTTTGCCGGAGACGCATTTCTGGAATGCCCATTGACGATTGATGACACGGCGTTCCGCCAGAGTGTCGAGGCGCTGGACGTAAGCACAATTCCGCAGGGCGGCACCGCTCTTGCCTCGGCCATCAACACCGCCTTGACGGCCTTCAAGGAAGGCGACCATTTCAAAGTGCTGGTGCTGATTACCGACGGAGAAGACAATGTCAATGACGCCGACGCGTTGGCTGCCGCCAAAGATGCAGCAAAGGCAGGGCTGAAAATTTTTACCGTCGGCGTCGGCACGGCGGAGGGGACTTTGTTGCGGATCGCGCAGGCAAACGGCGGCTCTGATTACATTCGCGATCCTGAGGGCAACGTGGTGAAATCGCACTTGAACGAGGCGCTGCTCCAGGAAATCGCGCGCGCCACCGGCGGATTCTATCTACCGCTGCGGCCGAACACCATGGACGCGCTCTACGAAAGGGGCATCGCCCCATTACCGGAAACGGAATCGCAGGAACGGCTGGTGCGGCGTTATCACGAACAATTCCAGTGGCCGCTGTTGATGGCGATTGGTTTGCTCCTGGTGGAAATGCTTTTGCCGGAACGAAAGCGGGAAACCGCCGTTGCCGGCGTTCGGAGTTCCGGCTTCAGCCGGTCGGAGCCGCCTAAAGGCGGAACTCCAAACCAAACTGCCGTGACCGCGGTGGTGATGCTGGGAATGATTTTTCTAACTGCGGAAATATCCGCTTCCCCGGCGAGCGCGTTGCGCGAATACCGTGCGGGCAATTACACGAACGCGCTCCAGGAATTCGAGCGGCTCGCCGAAGTAAACACGAACGACCTCCGTCTGGTCTTCAACGCCGGAACCGCAGCCTACCGCGCGACCAATTATGACGCAGCCTCGGCCGATTTTCAGACTGCGGCGTTGTCGCCGGACTTAAAGGTGCAACAGCAGGCATATTACAATCTGGGCAACACGCTGTATCGTCAAGGGGAACTTAAATTTGAACCGGACACCGAGGGCCTGGACGCGATGGAACAAACCTGGCAACAAGCGGTCAGGAATTATCAGCATGCGGCGGAATTGAACACCAACGACGTGGATGCCGCCTGGAACCTTGCGTTCGTGAAGAAGCAGATTGAATTGATCGCCCAGCTTCGCGAAGTGATGTGGCGGGCCAAACTGGCGGCTGATGACGCGGTCAGGCGGAATGAATATCATCGCGCATTGGAAATCATGAACAGCCTGAATAATCCGATTGCCGCGAAAAAATTCCAGGATTACATCAAAAAATTGAAGGACATTGATGAAATTGTCACTCCTCCTCAGCATTAGTCTGCTGGTGGCATGGCAGGCAGCCCGCGCGCAAACCGCCGCCGATTTTTTCAACAGCGGCGCGCATTTCTACATTTCGAACAGCATCCCCGAGGCGCTGGTGCCGGTGGAGCAGGGGATGAAACAGTATCCCGATGACGTGAAGCTGAAGAAGTTATACGAGCTGTTGAAGCAACAACAGCAACAGCAGCAGCAGCAAAACCAACAGAATCAGTCGCAGCAACAACAATCGAAGAGCCAGCAGAATCGAAAGCAGCAACAGAAGCAGCAGCAGTCACAACAAAATTCACAGCAGCAGAAGCAGGACGAACAGAAACAGTCCGAACAACAAAAGCAGGAGCAGCAACAGCAGCCACAAAAAAAATCAGCTGAGAAGCAGGAAAAGGAACAGGGGCAGCCCGTCGCTGCCGGACAGATGACGCCGGAAGAAGCGAAGCGTTTGTTGGACGCGCAAAAGGGCGACGAGCAATTTCTGCAAATGAAGCCGCAAGGAAAACCGGAAAACCTGAACCAATCCATTAAAGACTGGTGACCGCCGATGCTTTGCCCGCGAGCGGGGCGCGGTTTGTCCCCAACCGAAGCGGAACGGCTTACCGGGCGCTTGTCGAACTGCCGAGGCTATTTCGTGTGACCGGCTTGCTGCGAGTTGAGACGAATCGCGCTCCAGCAGCAACGCCAACTTGCGCTTGATTGGCGGGCAAAATCAGGCATTTTCGCATTACCAGTCTGACATCGTGAAAACACTGCACAGATACCTGATCCGCGAAATTCTTATTGCGTTGCTGATGACGGTGACGGTTTTCACGTTTGTGGTGCTGCTCTTCAACGTGCTGCACGAAATCCTCCCGCTGCTGGTCACCGGCCAGGTCAGCCTGGGACTGGTGCTGAAAGCGGTCGGATTGCTGATCCCCTTTGCGTGCGTTTACGCGCTGCCGATGGGATTTATCACGGCGGCCCTGCTGGTGTTCGGCAGGTTCAGCGCTGACCAGGAGTTGACCGCGGCCCGCGCCAGCGGCATCAGCCTGTTTTCACTGATTTTTCCCGTGTTAATGTTCAGCCTGTTTTGCTGCGGCCTCAGCGCGTGGTTCAATATGGACCTCGGGCCGCGGTCCCGGGTTGCCTATATCAACCTGAAAGAACAAGTCCGTTCCGAACTGGTCACCGCCCAATTGCCGGAAGGCCAAATCATCCGCGACATCCCCGGTTACATTTTTTACATGGACAAAAACGACGGCGGCAATCTGAAGAACGTGCGGATACTCGTGCTGGAAGGGACGACCAACGTGAATATGATCATCTTTGCGCCTTCCGGCCACCTTGAGGAAGATTTGACCAACAAACAAATCTTCCTGCATTTGACCCAGGCGCGTGGATTGACGGCCCGCGGCGCGACGCTCGCAGCTGGCCAATGGACTTCGCCCAATCTGTATCCGACCAACGCCGCCACCGCTCGCAATTCAAAACCCAAAATCAGCGACATGACCTTCGTCCAGTTACGAAAGGAACTGCGCGGCCTGGAGGGACTCGTTTTGCCGGCGAATGAAGAGACCTCGCCGGAGGAATGGCGCGCCCAGCTTCGGGAAATGGAAAAATTAATGGAGCAGATTCGAGTCGAGATGCACCGGCAAATCGCGTTTTCGTTCGCATGTTTCGGGTTTACGCTCGTCGGCATTCCGCTCGGCATCCGCCTGCACCGGCGCGAGACCAACGTTGGCGTCGCCATCGCCCTGTTGCTCGTGCTGGGGTATTATGCCTTCATCATGGTGGGCGAGGCGTTGTCGGCACGGCCGGAATTTGCGCCGCACCTGATTCTCTGGCTGCCCAATTTTGTTTTTCAAACCGTCGGCGCCGTGCTGCTCTGGCGCGCCAATCGCGGAATCTGAAAGTGTTGAGGTTTAATTTTTGAATTTTGAGTTGGAAACGATGCGGTAACTCGAAACTGAAAATTCAAAAAATCATAACTTTCTCCGAAATACCTTCCCCACGGTTACCTGGTCAACGGGCTTGACGAGGAGTTCGTCAATGTTCACGTGCGGCGGGCGGCTGGCCACCCAAACCAGGATCTCGGCCACGTCCTCTGCGCTCAGCGGAATCGTCCCCGCATAAAGCTTTGCCGCGCGGGCCGCGTCGCCCTTGAAGCGCACGAGCGAAAACTCCGTCTCCGCCAGGCCGGGATCCACCGTACTGACGCGAATGCCCGCGCCGAACAGTTCGTGACGCAGCGTGCGGGTGATTTGCAGCTCACCGGCTTTGGCCGCGCAATAAGCGGCGCCACCTTCGTAAACCGTGTGGCCAGCGGCCGAACCAATGTTGATGATGCTGGCCCCGGCGTCACGCGGTATGAGCGGCAGTGCGGCGCGCGTCATGCGCAACACGCCGAGCACGTTCGATTGCATCATCTCTTCCCAGTCCGCGTCCTTGCCCTCGGCAATCGTATCCAGCCCGTGCGCGCCGCCGGCGTTGTTGATCAGGACGTGAAGAGCTCGGATCTCGGATTTCGGATTTCGAATGTTTTGCGAGGCCCGCGCGATGAACGTTTCGACGCTCGTCGTTTTGGTCACGTCAAGTTCGTGAAAGTGCGCTTCCGCCGCGCCGGTCTTGCGCGCCTCGGCGGTCACTGTTTTCAAGCGGTCAACCCGTCGCGCGCCGAGCAGGAGTTTCGCGCCTTCACGGCCGAAGGCGCGCGCGGCCGCAGCGCCAAATCCGGACGATGCGCCGGTAATCATAACCCATTTATTTTTGAGTGAAAAATTCATGCAGAGAATACTCAACCGGTAATCTCCTGGTCCGTCGTCCTTTTCCACAATTAGAACCGGTTTGAAAATTTGTCGAATAAAAACCCTGGAAATATAGCGAATGTTTCGATTTGCCGTAGGGCTCACGTTTATTCTTGCGTAACCAGGCTGGCGTGAAGCACGTTGAGCTCGACCGGCAAAGAAAAAGTGAAGAACCTGTCTGTCTTAGTCTTGGCGGCCAGCCTCACCGTGTTTCAAACGGGGTGCGGCAACAGCCAATCATCCGGGTCCGGGCTGCACTCAACCGAGTTGGCGCAGTGGGTGGGAATGAACGTTCGGGTTGAATTGCGTCGGGATGCGGTCGGGATTACGCCGGTGGAATTCCCCAAGGCGGGTGGAGGAACCAACGGCACACCACTTTCCATCACCGGGAAATTGGTCAAAATCCACTCCATCAGTCTTGTGGTTGAAAATGGGCAACGGCAAATCTGGATTCCTCGCGAGGTGATTTTGTTTGTGGAACTGGTACAGTGAGCCGGAGGCACTACGGGCGCTGATTCCGGACTTGCTGGCCTACCAGGCCGTAACTCGCAGCGCTTTCTTCTTCGGCCTACGATCTGCCGGCCTGCCTTCGTTCACTTCGGCGCGGCAGCCTTCGCTCTCCGCTACTGTAAAGTCGTGCGAGGTTTGGGAAGAAATTGAATAGGTTTGTCCATTTTCCCCCTTTCAGGGCGACCGCCAGATGGCTTTTTCAGGGCCATTTAAACCGTCCTCAAACCCTGTTCACCTGGGGCTT
>Ga0335085_10001260_pt1 | contig 56352 bp, 56 predicted proteins | sample Lox_Sample_45_FD_206712 | JGI IMG/M metagenome (GOLD analysis project Ga0335085, IMG submission 206712) | Soil microbial communities from Loxahatchee National Wildlife Refuge, Florida, United States - Lox_Sample_4.5 | ecosystem: Environmental > Terrestrial > Soil > Wetlands | place: USA...
GAGGTGGAGGTCCCGTTCGAGACGCTGCTGGCCGGACGGCCGGTGCGCGGACGGATCGACGCGGTGTTCGCCGACGCGGCCGACGGCAAGTTCGACGTGGTCGACTGGAAGACCGGCCAGCCGCCCAGCTCGGCCGGTGAACATCAGGCCGCCGCGGTCCAGCTGGCCGCGTACCGGCTGGCCTGGGCCCAGCTGGCCGGGGTGCGCACGGACCAGGTCCGGGCGGCGTTCTACTACGTCCGGCAGGATCTGACGCTCCGCCCGGCCGACCTCCTGGACGAGGCCGGCCTGGCCGGGCTGATCGAGCAGATCCCGGCGCTGGGCTGATGGTCAGTCCTGCAGGTGCCGTTCGATCGTGGCCACCTTGCTGGCCAGCCCGTCGGTCACGGCCGGCCTCAGGTCGGCCTTGATGACCAGGCTGACCCGGGGCGCCTGCGCGGCCACGGCGTCCACCGCCCGCTTGATCACGTCCATCACCTCATCCCAGTCACCTTCGATGGTGGTGAACATGGCGTCGGTGCGGTTCGGCAGCCCGCTGTCGCGGACCACCCGCACCGCGTCAGCGACGTAGCTGCCGACTCCTTCGCCGACACCGAGCGGGGTGATCGAGAACGCGGCAATCATGCTGGCGATGATAGGCGGCACCGGCCACGGGTACCGGGCCGCTCACCGCCCCCGAGTCGGGGGGTGACCCGCGGCGGGCGACCCGGATGTCCTGTGGCACGGGGCCCGGCGGAGGGGGGGAGTGGCCGGGCCCCGTGCACTTAATAGCGGGACAATGGCTGGCAGTCCCATACCGGGGCAAATGCTGACAGTCCCGCGTGGCATCCCGGTGGCATTCCCGTGCCAAGTACCATCACTGCGACAGCCCTGGGTGACTCCGGGATGGGACCGTGCGATTGGTGCTTGGGGATAGGACATGCGGTTCGCACTGTTAGGGCCGCTGGCCGTTACTGGCCCGGCCGGCACGCAGCTGGCCGTGCCCGGGCCGCGCCAGCGGGTGCTGCTGGCCGTCCTGCTGCTGCATGCCAACCGGCCGGTCCCGGCCGGCACGCTGGCCGAGCTGGTCTGGGACGGCTCCCCGCCGGCCCGGTACGCGGTCACGTTACGCAGCCACGTCCGGCGGCTGCGGCACACCCTGGGGCCGGCGGCGGCGCAACTGCTGACCCGCGAGCCGGGGTACCTGATCCAGCTGGCCGAGACGGACCTCGACGTGCTCCGGTTCGAGGCGCTGTGCCAGGACGCGGGGGTCGCGCTACGCGCGGCCGACTGGCCGGCCGCCTCCCGCGTGGCGGCTCAGGCGCTGCGGCTGTGGCGGGCGGAACCGCTGCTTGACGTGCCCAGCCAGGTGCTGCGGGACGAGTTCGTGCCGCGGCTGGAACAGCTCCGGCTGCAGGTCCTGGAGGACCGGATCGAGGCTGATCTGCGGCTCGGCCAGCACAGCAGGCTGGTGCCCCAGTTGCGTGAGCTGACCGTGCAGTACCCGCTGCGCGAGCACCTGCACGCCCAGCTCATCCAGGCACTGGCCCAGTCCGGCCGGCAGGCGGAGGCGCTACGGGCCTACCAGGACGCCCGCCAGGCGCTGGTCGAGGAGCTGGGTATCGAGCCAGGCCCGGAACTGCGCGGCTGGCAGGAGCGGATCCTGGCGGGCCAGACCGGGCTGGCGCCTGGGCCGCGAGTCCCAGAGCCGTCCGGTGCCCGTGAGCCGTCCAGGGACACTGCCTCCAGCGACACTGTGCTGTCCAGCGACACTGTGCTGTCCAGCGACACTGTGCCGTCCAGCGACACTGTGCCGTCCGGTGCCTTCAAGCCGTCTGGCGCACCGGTGCCGCCGGCCGCCCCGGAGGCGCCCCGGATGCTGCCCGCGGCGGTGCCGCACTTCGCCGGCCGGGCCGCCGAGCTGAACCAGCTGAGCCGGCTGCTGGACCGGCACCGCGGCGGGACACCAGACGGCACGCTGATCTCGGTCATCCACGGCACCGCCGGGGTGGGCAAGACCACGCTGGCCGTGCGCTGGGCCCACCAGGTCGCCGACCGGTTCCCGGACGGCCAGCTGTACGTCAACCTGCGCGGCTTCGACCCAGCCGCTCCGCCCACCAGCCCGGCGCAGGCCCTCCAGGGCTTCCTGGAGGCGCTGTCTGTCCCGGCCGGGCAGCTGCCGGGCAGCCTGGAGGCGCAGGCCGGGCTGTACCGCAGCCTGCTGGCCGGCCAGCGGGTGCTGATCCTGATCGACAACGCGCGGGATGTGAGCCAGGTCCGGCCGCTGCTGCCCGGCGGCGCTGGCTGCCTGGTCCTGGTGACCAGCCGGGAGCGGCTCACCGGGCTCGTCGCCGCCGAGGCGGCGGTGCCAGTGGCGCTGGACGTGCTGGCCGCGGCCGAGGCCCAGGCCATGCTCCGTGGTCGGCTCGGCGCCGACCGGGTGCTGCGCGAGCCGGAGGCGGTGCGCCGCCTCACCGAGGTGACCGCCCGGCTGCCGCTGGCGCTCAGCGTAGCCGCGGCCCGGGCCGCCCAGCGGCCATCGTCGCCGCTGGCCGCGCTGGCCGCCGAACTGGAAGACGTCCACGGCCGCCTGGACGCGCTGGACGCCGGGGACGGGGTGACCAGTGTCCGGGCCGCGCTGTCCTGGTCCTACCAGCAGCTCAGCGAACCGGCGGCCCGGATGCTCCGGCTGCTCAGCCTGCATCCCGGCCCGGACGCCGGGGAGGCCGCCGCGGTCAGCCTGGCGGGCCTCGGCCCGGCCCGGGCGGCCCGGGCGCTGGCTGAGCTAAGCCGCACGCACCTGGTGGCCGAGCCCACCCCAGGCCGGTTCACGTTCCACGACCTGCTCCGGGCCTACGCCGCGGAACTGGCCGCTGAGCAGGATTGCGCCGAGGAGCGGCGGGCCGCCACGCACCGGATGCTGGACTACTACCTGCGCAGCGCGTACGCGGCCATGTCGCAGCTCTACCCGGGCACCCGGGACCTGCTCGACTTCCCGGCCCCGCCGCCCGGCGTGCGGCCCGAGCAGCCGGCCTCGGCGCAGGCCGGGCTGGCCTGGCTGACCACCGAGTACCAGGTGCTGCTGGCGGTGGCCGGCCAGGCCGCCGAGGCGGGCTTCGACCAGCACGCCCAGGACCTGCCCGACGTGCTGGCCACGTTCCTGGACCGGCGCGGGCGCGTGGCGGACAGCGCGGCGCTGCATCGGCTGTCGCTGGCCGCGGCCGAGCGCCGGGGCGACCGGCCCGCCCAGGCCCGGGCCCACCGCTTCCTCGGCCGGTCGCTGATCCGGCTGGGTGCCTACCCAGACGGCTACACCCACCTCGGGCAGGCCATGGAGCTGTTCACCGCGGAAGGTGATCAGCTCGGCCAGGCTCGCAGTCATCTCGCGCTGGCCATGGCCCTGCAGACGCAACGCCGGCCGGCTGAGGCGCTGGCCCACGCCGAGCAGGCGCTGCCGCTGTTCCGCAGCGTCGGTCACCGGGCGGGCCAGGCCGTCGCGGTCACCACGGTGGGCGTCATGCATGCCGAGCTGGGCGAATACCGGCAGGCGCTGACCTACTGCGCGCAGGGACTGGAACTGAACCGCGAACTGGGCAACCAGGACGGCCTGGCCGAGTCCTGGGCGAACCTGGGGGAAGCGCACCTCGGACTGGGCGACACCGCCGCGGCCATCGCCAGCTATCAGGAGGCGCTGCGCCTGGCGGGCGAGCTTGGTCATGCCTACTACCAGGGCTGGGTGCTGACCCGGTTGGGCGACGCGCGGCACGAGGCGGGGGACTTGCCCGCGGCCCGCCAGGCGTGGCGTCAGGCCCTGGCCATCCTGGACGAGCTGGGGCACCCCGAGGCCGCGCCGGTCCGCACCCGGCTCAGCCAGGAGTCAGCGCCGGCCGAGCGGACCGGGGAGAGCTGACCCAAGCTGGCCCGCGCCCGCCCGGGCCAGGTTCAGCCCCCCGTCCCCCGCCGACGGGGATGGGAGGCTGCTGAGCGCCAGCCAGGCGGCCAGGCCGAGCGGGTAGACGACGTAGCCGAACCGGCTGGCCGGGGCGAACGCGAACATCAGCGTCAGCCCGAGGACCAGCCGCCAGCCGGCCGCCCGCTCGCTGCGCGGTGGCGCCACGATCAGCCAGGCCGCGATGGCCAGGCCGGCCAGCAGGATCAGCCCGATCGCCGCGTAGTGCCCCCAGGGCCAGGCCTCGGCCATCAGGTGGCCGGGCAGCGGGGTGGCCGCCGGGCTCTGGATCTTGGTCAGGCCGAGGGGGAACAGGATCGTGTTGGACACCACCGAGGACGGCTGGGCGAACAGCACCGGGCCGTCCACCGCCAGCGGCACGCACAGCGTGACCAGCACCAGCCAGGCCGCCGCGCGGCGGCCAGCACACACCGCCACCAGGGCCACCGCCACCGCCAGCGCGGGCCAGGCGGTGGCCTTCATGGCCGCGGCCAGGCCGAGGGCCAGGCTGGCCAGGACGATCCGCTGGGTGGTCAGCCCGCCTGTGCTGGTCAGTGCGCCGCGGGTCAGTGCGCCGCGGGCCGGCGCCGCATCATCCGCCAGGGCGGCCGGCCGGAGCAGGGCCAGGCCCAGGCAGATCAGCGCGAGCACGGGCAGATCATCGCCGCCGGTGCTGAGCGGGTAGGCGATGACCGGCGAGGCGGTCACCACGACGGCCCACAGCCACGGCCGCCGCACGCCGGACAGCCGCAGCGCGGCGCCGAACGCGGCCAGGAACACCAGCCCGAACCACACCCGCGGGTCGGTCAGCAGCCCGCCGCCGAACCAGGCATGCGGCAGGCCGAAGAACGCCAGCGCGGGCAGGTACGGGTTGTACGCGTACGGGCCGTGCGCGGTGGCCAGGGCGCTCGCCCGCTCGTACGGGGTGCCCTGGTGCAGGAACAGCTGAGCGGACCGGATGACCACGCTGACCTCGGGCTGGCCCATCCGGGTCGAGGCCATCCAGGCCAGCGGGATCAGCGCGGCCCCGGTCACGCTGATGGCCACGGCCAGTGGCAGCCCGCGGCGCCGGCCGGCCAGCGCCACCAGCGCGGCCAGGCCGTAGGACGCGGCGGCCAGTTCGCCCCAGAACCGCTCTGGCTCGTCGGCGCTGATCGCGGCCACCGCGCAGGCGAACAGCGCGCAGGCGACCAGCACCGCGGCTGGCCATTCATGCTCGACCGCCGCGCACAGCGCGGCGGCGCGGCGTCTGGCGAAGGTGGCGGACTGCCGTAGCCAGTACCGCCAGCGCTCTCCCCGTGGACCGGTGTCCTGCCCACCGCCGCGTGGCGGGCGAGTCAGCGGTAGCGTCATGTGTCACCACGCTACGACGAAACGCCCGGCAAGGTCGTCATGCCCTAGGTGGATTTCTGGCATCGGCTGGGCGCCAGCGTGCACCTGTGGTACTAGCGGACACGGCGGGGAGGCCACCGTTCATGGAAGCAGCCGAATACATCGACAGCCAGGCGCGGGACTTTTTCGGCCAGCTCAAAGAGTGGCTGGCCATCCCGTCGATCTCGGCCGACCCGGCGCGCCATGACGACGTACGGGCCTCGGCCGGCTGGCTGGCCGCGCACCTGTCCGGCATCGGCTTCCCGGTGGTGGAGATCTGGGAGACCGGGGAGGCCGGCGCGCCGGGCCTGCCGGCCGTGTTCGCGCACTGGCCCGCGGCCGACCCGGACGCGCCCACCGTGCTGGTCTACGGGCATCACGACGTGCAGCCGGTCGAGCCGCTGGACCAGTGGGATTCGCCGCCATTCGAGCCGGTGGAGCGGGACGGCCAGTTGCTCGGCCGGGGCGCCTCGGACGACAAGGGCCAGGTGCTGCTGCACAGCCTGGGGCTGCGCGCCTGCCTGGCCGCGGGCGGCCCGGCCCGGAAGGCGCCGCCGGTGTCGCTCAAGTTCCTCATCGAGGGGGAGGAGGAGTCCGGCTCGCCGCACTTCGCCGATCTGCTGCGCAGCCGGGCGGCCCAGCTCGGCTGCGACGTGATCGTGATCTCCGACACCACGATGTGGGCCGCGGACGTGCCGTCCATGTGCATCGGGATGCGCGGCCTGCTCGACGCCGAGATCGACGTGTACGGGCCCGGCCGGGATCTGCACTCCGGCTCGTTCGGCGGTGGCGTGCCCAACCCGCTGCACGCGCTGACCGGGCTGCTGGCCGGCCTGCACGACGCGGACGGCCGGGTGACGCTGCCCCGGTTCTACGCTGACGTGCTCCCGCTGAGCAACGCGGAGCGCGAGCTGTTCGCCCGGCTGCCGTTCGACGAGAAGGCCTGGCTGGCCGAGGCCGGGCACAGCCAGGCGGCCACCGGGGAGGCCGGCTACACCACGCTGGAGCGCATCTGGGCCCGGCCCACCGCCGAGATCAACGGCCTGTGGGGCGGGCACACCGGCCCCGGCCCCAAGACCATCATTCCCCGCGAGGCGCACGCCAAGGTGACGTTCCGGCTGGTCGCCAACCAGGATCCGGCCGACGTGGCGGCGGGCCTGCGTGAGTACGTGGCCGCGCACAAGCCACCCGGCATCGACGCCACCGTGACGTTCAGCGGCCCCGGGGTACGGCCGTGTTTTTCCCCGATCGACGCGCCGGCCGTGCGGGCGGCACGGGAGTCGATGGCACTGGCGTTCGGGAAAGAAGTGCTGTTTACCCGGGAAGGGGGCAGTGGGCCGGAAGCGGACCTGGCCGACATCCTGGGGGCGCCGCTGGTGTTCGTGGCGGTCGGGCTGGACGCGGACCGGATCCATGCGCCCAACGAGAAGGTGGAGATGGACCTGCTGCTCAAGGGGGCGGAAGCGGTTGCTTACCTGTGGGACAAACTGGCCGCGGTGCACCTGTGAGCGCGGAGCAGGCCCAGGAATTCTCGGCTGAGCTGGGCGGCTTCGTGCTGGCCCGGGGCACGGTGGACCGGGCCAGCACGCGCCGCGGCGACACCGAGTGGCTGGCTGCGGCGTGGGCCGACCCGGGAACCCGGGTGCTGGTGCTGGACCAGGGCCGGGCGCTGGTCCGGTTCGGCGAGCAGGACGCCGAGCTGGTGCTGGTCGGACCGGGCGAGGCGCCGGAAGGGCTGCAGTTCCTGCTCGGCGTGGATGACGCCGGGGTGACCTATTTCGGCGTGCTCGGCCCGCCCGGCTGGCTGGAGACGCACGGCGCCGACCCCGACCCGGCCGAGCCGGAGGCCGAGCAGCAGACCGTGACCGAGCAGGCGGCCTGGCTCAAACGGCAGCGGCCGGGGGTGCGGCCGGCCGGGCTGCGCGAGGCGGCGGCGCTGCTCGGCGACCGGGACGCCGGCCTGTTCACGCACGCGGTGGCGCTGGCCAACTGGCACATCAGCCACACGCACTGCCCGCGCGACGGCACGCCGACCGTGCCCATCGCGGCCGGGCACGCCCGGCGCTGCCCGGCCGACGGCAGCGAGCACTTCCCGCGCATCGACCCGGCGGTCATCATGCTGGTCACCGACCCGGACGACCGGTGCCTGCTGGCCCACAACAGCCGCTGGCCGGAGCGCCGGGTCTCGGTCCTGGCCGGCTTCGTGGAGCCGGGCGAGTCGGCCGAGCAGGCGGTCGCGCGGGAGGTGGCCGAGGAGACCTCGATCGCGGTCAGCCAGGTCCAGTACGTGGGCAGCCAGCCGTGGCCGATGCCGCAGAGCCTGATGCTCGGCTTCCGCGCGGTGGCCAGCGGCCCGCTCGACCTTCAGGTGGACGGCGAGGAGATCGGCTCGGCCCGCTGGTTCAGCCGGGACGAGCTGCGGGCCGCGCTGGCCGCCCGCGAGGTGCTGCTGCCGCCGCCAGTGTCCATCGCGCACCAGCTGATCCAGTCCTGGTACGGCGAGGAGCTGCCCGGGGTCTGGTGAGCCCCGGGTTAACGCGGCGCGAGCTGGCGGAGGGCGTCGGCCTCGTCCACGCCGGGGCCGGGCACGATCGCGATGACCGGCGTGTCCAGCCCGCTGGCCTGGTACTCGGCCACGCGCTCCCGGCACTGCGCGGGCGGGCCGTGCACCACCAGCTCGTCCACCAGCTTGTCGTCGATCGCGGCCAGCGCGCCCTTCCGGTCCCCGGCCGCCCAGGCCTGCTGCATGGGCCGCAGCCGCTCGCCGCGGCCCAGCCAGTCGTGGAACGCCGCGTAGGCGGGCACGGTCAGGTACGCGGCGATCAGCCGGCGGCCGATCTGCCGGGCCGCCTCCGCGTCCGCTGTCGGGCAGACGAAGATCCGGGCGATCAGCTCGCAGTCCGGGCCCGCGACCGCCCGCACGGCCGGCACGTCGGACGGGGCCAGCCAGTTGGTGATGGCCCCGTCGGCCAGTTCGGCGGCCAGCTTGACCATCTGCGGCCGGAGCGCGGCCAGGGCCAGGGCGGGCGGCGGCTCGGGCGGGCCGGCCAGCCGGAACCCGGTGACGGTGAACGTGTCGCCGGCCAGGCTGACCTTCTCCCCGGCCAGGGCCGGGCGGAGGAACCGCAGCGTGTCCCGTGCACGGTGGTAGGGGCGGTCCAGCGGGACGCCGTTCCACGCGGTCACCACGACCGGGGAGGACACCCCGATGCCGAGCACGAACCGGCCCGGCGCGAGCGCGGCCACCGTGGCCGCGTTCATCGCCAGCAGCGCCGGGCCGCGGTTGTAGATGCCGGCGATCGCGGTGCCCAGCCGCAGCCCGGGCGCCCAGCCGGCGGCCAGCGCCAGCGGGGTGAACGCGTCGGTCCCGTTGACCTCCGAGGACCACGCGTCGGTATAGCCCATTCCGGGCAGGGCCGCGACCAGATCCCGCTGCGCGGGCAGCGGGGTCCCGTTCAGCGGCACAGTGATGCCCCATCGTGAGGTTGGCGGCACAGTACCTCCTGCGGTTCCAGCCCATCATGTCAGCGGCCGTGGCAGGATGCCCGGCATGGACCTGGAATACGTTTCCGCCCTGGGCGGCAGACATGTCCGGTGACCTGGATCTCGATGCCGTGTTCGGCCGGTCATCACCGGACGACGCGTTCGCCGCCGTGCTCACCGAGGCCCGGATGGTGCTGGCCGAGATTGCCAGCCCGCTGCAAGCGGAGTTGTGGGGCTCGGACATCCTGGCCGCGCTGGGCGGCATGCAGAGCCCGGCCGCGCAGGCCATCGTGCCCGCCGCGGAACGCAGCGGCAGTCCGGAGGCGCTGGCCATCCTGCGCGTGCTGAGCGCGCTGGGCTGGCCGGAACTGCGGGACGAGGCGGCTTCGGCGGCCGGCCGGCTGGCCGGCAAGGGGGTGCCGGACCCGGCCTGGGCGGACGGCCTGGGCGCGCCGGAGGTGCGCGAGTGCTGGCGCTACGGGGACGACCGGGGGATACAGGAAGCCGTCACGATGAGCTTCGAGTACCCGGCCGGCCGGCACGTGGTGTCCCTGCTGCTCGACCACGCGTTCGGGGGCGGCATCAAGAACGTCTGGGTCGGCGAGGCCAGCGACGTGCTGGCCCGGACCGAGGCCATGGCGGCCGCCGATCCCGGCATGACGTTCGAGATGATCACCGTGGCGGACGCACGGCGCCGGACGGAACGGGCCATCGCGGCGGGCGAATGCCCGGGCCAGCCGGACGAGTTCAGCAGCGTGGCCTCCACCCGGGCCATCCTGCGGGCCCGCGTCGCGCTGCTGGCTGATCTCTAGGGCTGGCTCTGCAGACTGCCTGTCAAATTCGAGAGCACTGCTCTTGATTTTGAACGCCAGTACGTGCATACTGTTCTTAGACGAGAGCGGTGCTCTCAGGACTAAGAGGAGAATGCCATGAACGCCACCCCGCAGCAGCGCTACGTGATCCCGACCGGCGTGGACCGCGTGTTCAACAAGACCGTCGGCGCGCTGACCCGGGCCGGGATCAGTGTCTACGGCTCCCGGGTGCTGGCCGTGCGCGGCCGCAAGTCAGGGGAGTGGCGGACCACGCCGGTCAACCCCCTCATCGTTGATGGGCAGCGGTACCTGGTCGCGCCGCGCGGCCAGGCCCAGTGGGTGCGCAACATGCGCGCTGCCGGTTCGGGTGAGCTGCGGGTCGGCCGCCGGACCGAGCCGTTCAACGCCACCGAGCTGGCCGACGCGGACAAGCCGCCGGTGCTCCGCGAGTACCTGCGCAAGTGGGGCTGGGAAGTGGGCCGGTTCTTCGAGGGCGTCACCAAGGACGCCAGCGATGAGCAGCTGGCCGGCATCGCCCCCGGCTTCCCCGTCTTCAAGATCAGCTCAACCCGCTAAACCGGTGCGGGCCGGGATGCCGCCAACCCGGCTCCGGCCCCGCCGCCAGGCCCGGCGCCCCAGGCCGCCACGCGCGCCCGCCGTCACTCGCAGCCACCCCCGCGCCGGCACACCCCACCAGCCTCAGCTCAGCTCCCAGCGGCGCCGTCGCCCCCCGGGCAGCGCATGGATGAAGGATCCGTGCACACCGGCTGCTGCCGGCCGCCACTCTTCACGGGGATGGTGCACGAGAAGCGGGACAAAGCGGGCATCAACTGCACCGAATACGTGAAAGGTCGCTGCCGGGCACGATCGATGTGCCTGCTGCGGCCCGGGCTTGGCGGACAGGGGGCCCCGGGGATTAGGCGGTGAGGGCCAGGGTGCCGCCGGCCGGGTCGACGAGGCGGTGGCAGCCGGGGGCGGCTTCGAAGGTGGCCAGGTCGCCGCGCACGACGGCGCGCGGGCCGTCCGGGCCGGCCAGGATGGTGCCGTCGCCGCCCACGGCGGCGAACTCCCCGTCCAGCCGGAGCAGCACCGGGCCGTCCCGCCGGGCCGAGATGGCGCACCGGCCGTCCCGCAGCCCGGCCAGCACCGCGGCGCTCCCGTCCTCGCTGGACTCGACCCAGGTGGTCGGCGTGCCCGGGACGGCCTCCGAGCCGGGCCGGTGCCAGTCGCTGCCGCCGACCGGGATCGCGCCCGCGTCCCAGGCCAGCCACCAGGCCAGCATGTTCGTCCAGCGCGGGTCGAGCCAGCTCCAGTGCCACACCTCGACCAGCGGCGGCTTCCGCCGCATCGGATGCAGCCAGCTGACGTGCCCGCCGATCGGGTGGTTGACCGACAGCAGCCCGCCGCCGCGCTCCGTGGCGGCCAGCCACGAGTCGGCTGGCTCGCGGAAGTCCACCCAGCCCAGCTCTCCGAGCGCGCCGGCGTGCCCGGTGTCGGTGGTGACCTCCTGGCCCGGGATCAGCGTGACCCCGTACCGGGCCGACGCCCCGGCCAGCTCGGCGTGGTGGCTGACGGTGTTGTGGTCGGTCACCGCGAGGAAGTCCAGCCCCTGCTCCGTGGCCAGCCGGGCCAGCTCGGGCACGGTCAGGGCACCGTCCGAGTGCACGGTGTGCGCGTGCAGGTCGCCGGCCAGCCAGCGATGCCCGGGCCGGGAGGGCAGTTCGCGGCGCGGCGGCCGCGCGCTGAGCGGGGGCGGCGGCTGCGGGGCGGGCCCGGGGTTCAGCCGGCCCGGCGTGCCGGTCAGCTCCGTGGTCACGGTGTAGCTGACTCCGTCCATCGGCAGCTGGTACAGGCCCAAGGCCACCATCCAGTCGCCTGGTTCCAGCTCGCCTGGCAGATAGCCGGGGGTCGCCTGTTCGGCGGTGACGACGAACTCGGAGCGCGCGCCGCCGGACCAGCCGCGGAACCCGGCCGGGCCGAAGCAGCCCAGGTCCAGCACGGCGCCGGAGCGGTCGTAGTCCAGCGTCACGCGCAGCCCGGCGGTGCCCGGCGGTACCGGCACCGGAAGGTAGTGATACGGCGACGCGCAGCGATCCTCCGGTGTCCACCGGCCGCGATGCCGCGTCACGCTCATATGGTCTCTCGCAGCTGGCCCATGCCCCTACCGAATCAGATGCCCGCCAGTTCCGGCGACCCCAGCTACCTCACACGCCACCACCCGTGAGCCACCTGCTCTCGCCAGTCCGCGCGTCCCTGTGTGCGTGCGCGCCTCCGCGTCCCTGTGTGCGTGCCCGCCTCCGCGTCCCTGTGTGCGTGCCCGCCTCCGCGTCCCTGTGTGCGTGCCCGCGCCGCGCCCCTGTACGTGGCTGCTCCCGTGAACCCCTCACGGCTTCGCCGCGGTGACTTTTAACTGCGCGGTGACTTTTCGCACCTAGAGGTGCCCAAATGCACCGCGCTGCCCAAACGCACCGCGCTGATGGCACACAACGCGCCGCGCTCTTGACCTAGAATTCAACGGGCGTAGAATTCAACGAGCGATGAGTTTGTGGGTTCCCGGCGGAGAGGGTTGCGGCGATGTGGGCGATGATCGTGAAGGAGTTCCGGCAGCTGCGCCGGGACCGGCGCACGCTGGCCATGATGATCGTGCTGCCGGTGCTGCTGCTGGTCGTGTTCGGCTATGCGGCCAGCTTCGACGTGAAGAGCATCCCGACCGTGGTGGCCGGCCCGCAGGCCGGGGAGCTGCCGCTGCCGGCCCCGTTCCACGTGGTGGCCCGGGCGCCGGCCGAGGGCGTCAGCTGGGCGCAGGACCAGCTCCGGGACAACCGGGACGGCGCGGCGCTGGCCGTGGTGACCGGGGCCAGGACCGTGGTGCTGGTCGACGGCAGCCAGCTGTTCACCGCGCGGGACGCGCTGACTGCGCTGGCCACGCGGAGCCGGACGCTGTCGGCCGGGCAGGCGCCGGTGGTCCGCATCCTGTACAACCCGCAGCTCAAGACGTCCTACATCATGATCCCCGGGCTGGCCGGCGTGGTGCTGGCCTTCATCGGCATCATCATCACCAGCCTCGGTGTGGTCCGCGAGCGGCAGACCGGGACGCTGGAGCAGCTCGCGGTGATGCCGCTGCACCCACGGGACGTGTTCCTCGGCAAGATCGTTCCGTACTTCGCGGTGGCCTGCGTGGACCTGGCCATCGTGCTGTCCGTGGGGGTGGCCCTGTTCGGGGTCCCGTTCCGCGGCTCGTACGCGGTGTTCGGGCTGGGTGCGCTGCTGTTCCTGTTCGTCACGCTGGGCCTGGGTGTGCTGATCTCCAGCGTGTCCGAGAACCAGGGACAGGCCATCCAGCTGTCCTTCATGTTCACCCTGCCCCAGGTGCTGCTGTCCGGGCTGATCTTCCCGCTGACCTCAATCGCCGCCGGGGTGCGCTGGATCTCCTACATCCTGCCGCTGACCTACTTCAACGAGATCTCCCGCGGGGTGATGCTGCGGGCCGAACCGATCGGCGGGCTGTGGCAGCCGCTGTTGTTCCTGGCCCTGCTCGGGCTGGTCGTGATGAGCCTGGCCATGCTGCGCTTCCGCGGCTACCTGTCGCCAGCTGGAACCGGCGGCCGGCGGGGTGGCCATCAGACGGCAGCCCCAGCCGTCGCGGCGGCGAGCACCGGGCCCGACCCGGCAGGCACCCGGTGAGCGGCGGGCGGCCGCCTGGCGGTGGTGGCGCGGCTGGCGGTGGTGGCGCGGCTGGCGGTGGGGCTGGCGCCGGGCCGGGATGGTGGGGGACCGAGCAGGTATCCGTGCGGCATGGGCGGCGGCTCGCCCTCGACCAGGTGACCTTCCAGGCCCGGCCGGGTCAGGTGAGCGCGGTGGTGGGCGGCGACGGGGCCGGGCGCAGCACGCTGCTGCGCTGCCTGGGCGGCGCGCTCGCGCCCAGTTCGGGCACGGTCCGGCGGCCGGAGCAGCGCGACATCGGCTACCTGCCGGCCAGCTCTGGGACCTACCCGGATCTGACCGTGGCCGAGAACCTGGCCTTCCGGGCGGCCGCTTACCGGCTTCCGGCGGCGGTCGCGGCCGAGCGCAGCGGCGCCTTCCTGGCCCGGGCCGGGCTGACCGCGGCGCGGGACCGGCTGGCCGGGCGGCTGTCCGGCGGGATGCGGCAGAAGCTCGGTGTGGTCGCGGCCATGCTGACCAGCCCGGCGCTGCTGGTGCTGGACGAGCCCACCACCGGGGTGGACCCGGTGAGCCGGGCCGATCTGTGGTCGCTGATCGCCCGGGCGGCCGCCGACGGCGCCGCGGTCGTCGTCGCCACCAGCTACCTGGACGAGGCAGAACGCGCCGCCCACGTGCTCGTGCTGGACGCAGGCACTCAGCTCGCGGTGGGCACGCCGGACCAGATCGTCGCGGCCATGCCGGGCGGTCTTCGGATCAGCGACACCGTGCCGCCGGACGCCGACCGGCCGCGGGCCTGGCGCCGGGCCGGCCGCTGGCGGATCTGGGACCCGGGCGGGACCGCGGACGGGGAGCGTGCCCAGCCGGATCTGCAGGACGCGGTCACCGTGGGCATCCTGGGCCGGGAACTGGCCGCGGCCGGAGTGGGGGAGCGGTGATGGCCAGCAGGACTGGCATGGCCGGGGCGGGGGACCGGGTGATGGGCGGGGTACTTGCGGAGTGCGTGGCGGTGAGCCGGCGGTTCGGCGGGTTCACCGCGGTGGACGGGGTGGACCTGACCATCGGCCCGGGCGAGGTGGTGGGCCTGCTCGGCGCGAACGGGGCCGGCAAGACCACGCTGATCCGGATGCTGCTCGGTCTGCTGCCCGCGTCGGCCGGCCAGGTGCGGCTGTTCGGCGGCCCGCCGTCGCGGCAGGCGCGGCGCCGGCTAGGTTACATGCCGCAGGGCCTCGGGCTGTACGACGACCTCACCCCGGCGGAGAACCTGGCCTTCACGGCCGCCGTGTTCGGCGCCGGCCGGCCCGCGGCGGCCGGCGCCGAGGCACCACCACCCGAGGTTGCGCCGCCCGCGGCGGTCCGGTACGGCCGGGAACTGGTCGGCGACCTGCCGCTCGGCGTGCAGCGCCGGGTGGCCTTCGCCGCGGCCCTGCAGCACCATCCGGACCTGCTCATCCTGGACGAGCCGACCTCGGGGGTGGACCCCCTGGCCCGGGCCCGGCTGTGGGAGACGATCGCGGCCGCCGCGGAGGCCGGCGCCGGTGTCCTGGTCACCACCCACTACCTGGACGAGGCCGAGGAATGCGGCAGGCTGGTCATCATGGCGGACGGACGGGTGGTGGCTGAGGGATCGGCGGCCGAGATTACCGGTGGGCGGCGGGTCTGCGTGGTCGAGGCGGACTCGTGGGCGGCGGCGCTGGACGCGCTGGAGGCGGCGGGCCTGCCCGCCGCGCTGGCCGGGCGCACCCTGCGGGTGCCTGGCGCCAGCCTGGCCGAGGTGCGCCGTGCCCTCGGCTCGCTGCCGGCCCGGGTCAGTGAGGCTGCGGCCACCCTGGAGGAACGGTTCTTCGAGCTCACGTTGCCGGCCGGCCGGTGAGTGGGGCGGGGAATCGGCCGGCGGCCGGGCCGGGGAGTGGAACGGCGAGCGGGCCGGCCGGGCGGACCGGGCGCCGCGCCGGGGACAGCGGCACCCGGGAAGCGATCCTGGCCGCCAGCCGTAAGCGCTTCGCCGAGCACGGCTACGACGGCGCCACCATCCGCCGCATCGCCGCCGACGCCGGTGTGGACCCGGCGCTGGTGCACCACTTCTTCGGCACCAAGGAACGCCTGTTCGCGGCGGCTATGCGGCTGCCGGTGGTGCCCGGGGAACTGCTCGCCGCGGCGATCGCGGCCGGACCGTCCGACCCGGCCGAGAGCCTGGGTGAGTTCCTGGTCCGGACGGTGCTGCAGGCCTGGGAGATGCACGAGATCCGGGACATCTTCGTCGGCCTGATCCGCTCGGCCAGCACCAGCGAGCAGGCGACGACGATGCTCCGCGAGTTCGTCACCGAGGCGATCGTGGGCCGGCTGTCCGCGGTGGCCCGGCCCGGCGACGGCACCGGCCCGGCCGGAGCCCAGTACCGGGCATCGCTGGTCGCCAGCCAGGTGGTTGGCCTGGCCGTGACCAGATACGTGCTCGGCCTGGAACCGATGGCCGCCGCCAGCGTGGACATGCTGGTCGCCGCCGTCGGCCCCACCGTGGACCGCTACCTCACCGGTGAGCTGAGCTGAGGCGTCACGGCTTGCGGGCCAGGCCGGCCCATGCGGACGACTCCCCGGTGGGCGGCGGGCCGTCCGGGTCGGGCCGCCAGCGATGCGGCTGGACCACACCCGGCTCCACCAGCTCCAGGCCGTCGAAGAAGCGGGTCACTTCTTCGCGGCTGCGCCGGGTCTGCGGCGTGGTCACCCGGCTGTTGTACCGCTGCGCGCCCGCCGCGGCCGCTTCCGCGTCCACGTCGCTGGCGGGCTGGGTGAGCACCAGGTAGCTGCCGGACGGCACCTTGCCCAGCAGCCGGGCGATGATCGCCTGCGGGTTCTCGTCGTCGGAGATCAGGTGCAGCACGCCGACCAGGATGACCCCGACCGGCTGGCTGAAGTCCAGCGTCTGCCCGGCCACGCGCAGAATGGGGTCCGGATCGCGCAGGTCGGCATCCAGGTAGGCGGTGGCGCCCTCGGTGGAGCTGCTCAGCAGCGCCCGCGCGTGGGCCAGCACGATCGGGTCGTTGTCCACGTAGACGACGCGGCACTCCGGGGCGGTCTGCTGTGCCGCCTCGTGCACGTTCGGCGGGGTGGGAATGCCGGTGCCGAGGTCGAGGAACTGCCGGATGCCGGCCTCGGCGGCCAGGTAGCGCACCGCGCGGATGAGGAACTTGCGGTTCTCCCGGATGTCGCGCAGGATGCTGGGCCGGACGGCGATCACCGCCTCGGCGGCCTCACGGTCGGCGGCGTAATTGTCCTTGCCGCCTAACCAATAGTCGTACACCCGGGCCGGGTGGGCGACGCTGGTGTTCAGATCGGGCGACTTGCGGCGGCGCGGTGTGATGCCCCGGAACCATTTGCCCGCCATCACATCACCCTTTCCCTGGCTCTGGCTGTTCCGCCGTTCAGCGCACGGCCAGCGTAATGGATCGGGCTGGGGGGCTACGCATAGCATGCGTCGGGTGGATCCACTGCTCGGCACCTGCGCGCTGGACACGCTCCGGCAGCGGCGCAGCATGAAATGGCGCACCTACCCGGCTGACGTGCTGCCGGCCTTCGTGGCCGAGATGGACTTCGATCTGGCCCAGCCGGTCATCGACGCGGTCACCAGGGCGCTGGCCCTGGGCGACAGCGGTTACGGGCACCTGGGCGTGCTCGGCGAGGTGTTCGCCGGGTTCGCCGCGGGCCGGCTGGGCTGGGCGCCCGACCCGGCCCGGGTGTTCGCCATCCCGGACGTGATGTCCGGGCTGGCCGAGGTGGTTCAGGCGCTCACCCCGCCTGGCGCCGGGGTGGTGATCAACCCGCCGGTGTACCCGCCGTTCTGGTTCCGGTTCGGGTTCTCCGGGCGGCGGATCGTCGAGGCGCCGCTGGCGGTGGACTCCGGCGGCCGCTACCAGCTTGACCCGGACGCGCTGGACCGCGCGCTGGCCGAGCCCGGAGTCCGCGCCTACCTGCTGTGCAGCCCGCACAACCCCACCGGCAGCGTGTGGACCAGGGAGCAGCTGCACACCGTGGCCGATCTGTGCCTGCGGCACGACGTGGCGCTGGTGGTGGATGAGATCCACGCACCGCTGGTCCTGGCGGGCGCGGAGTACGTGCCGTTCCTGTCCATCGATCACGAGATGACGGCCCGGGCGTTCGCGTTCACCTCCGCCTCCAAGGGCTGGAACATCGCCGGGCTGAAGTGCGGGCTGGTCGTGTCCGGGTCGGCGGCCGGGGACAAGCTGCTGGCCGGGCGGTGGGAGGCGTTCCTGCCCGGGCACCTGGGTGTGCTGGCCTCGGTAGCCGCGTTCACCGACGGGCTGCCCTGGCTGGACGCGGTGCGGGCCCAGCTCGACGAGAACCGCTGGCTGCTGCGGCGCCTGCTGGCCGAGCAGCTTCCCGGGGCGCGTTACCAGCCACCGCAGGCCAGCTTCCTGGCCTGGATCGACTGCCGCGAGCTGGGCCTGGACGGCGACCCGGCGGCCACGTTCCTCGAGCGCGGCCGGGTGGCACTCAGCCCGGGGGGCGATTTCGGCCGCCAGGGCGACGGCTTCGCCCGGCTGAACATGGGCACTTCTCCCGGGTTGCTGGCCGAAGCGGTGCGGCGGATGGCGGCGGCCACCAGGTAGTGGCGTTCAGCTGGATGGTCTGCGGGCCTGCAGGAGGTCGCGGGTCAGCTCGGCCTGGCCGAGGTGCTGGTAGAGCTCTTCCATGACGTGCAGCAGAGCGTGCCCCTGGCTGCGGGCCTCCAGCACGTCCTGGCTGCGGCGGCCGGCCGGCCGGCGGATCGGGGCGGGTGGATCCGCGGTCCGCGCGTCCGCCCGGAACTGGAGCTTGGCCCGCTCCGCGGCGGCCACCAGATCGGCCACCGGGCCGGCCGCGGTGAACTCCGCGGCCCGGTCCCTGACCACGTCCCGGCCCGCCACCACGCGCCCGCCCCAGTCCGCCATCACGCCGAGGCAGTGCGTGAGGATCACGTAGGGCGAGTTGGCCCCGGGCAGGTCAGGCCGCTGGTTGGCCAGCTCGTCGCCGAGACTGGTCACGATGCCGGCCAGCTGGTCGACGGCCTCGTCCACGTAGTCGGCGAGCGTGTCCACCGGGATCATGAGGTGCGGCTCCGTTCTCCGGCCAGCCGGCGCAGCGCCGGCCGGGCTTGCGCCGCGCTCGGCCGGGCTGAGGGCTGGCCGGGCTGAGGGCTGGCCGGGCGGAGGGCTGGTCGGGCATGGTCGCCCCTAGGCGCTCGGATGCAGCCGGGTCAGCGCGAATTCCCGGTGGCCGAGAACTTCGGCGCAGGTCAGCCGCCCGTTGACGGTCCGGTCGATGACATGCTCCAGCCGGTCGCCCGCGGCGGCCAGGCCGTATTCCAGCTGCAGCAGCCCGCTCACGTCCACGTCGATGTGCTCGCTCATCGTGGCCACCGTGAGCGGGTTCGCGCTGATCTTGATTACCGGCTCGACCGGGTGGCCGACCACGTTGCCCTGCCCGGTCGGGAACAGGTGGATGACCGCCCCGGCGGCCGCGGTCAGCGTGATGAATTCGGCGGCGGCGCAGGACGTGTCCATGAAGTTCAGCCCGGCCCGGGCCGGGCGCTCGGCTGGCGCCAGCGCGTCGACCACCGGCGCGGTGCCGGTCTTCTGGATGTTGCCCAGCGCCTTCTCCTCGATGGTGGACAGCCCGCCGCGGATGTTGCCCTGGGTTGGCTGCGAGCCCAGCAGGTTGGCGCCGGTCCGCTCGACCAGGGCGAAGTAGCCGTCGAAGAAGGCCTGGAACTTCTTCCGCACGTCATCGGTGGCGCAGCGCTGCGCGATGAGGTGCTCGCCGCCGGTCAGCTCGGTGGTCTCGCCGAAGATGACCGTCCCGCCCGCCGCGATGTGCCGGTCCACCGCCTCCGACGTGGCCGGGTTGGCGCCCAGCCCGCTGGTGGTGTCGGACTCGCCGCACTTGATGCTCATCACCAGTTCGCCGCGCTCGACCGGGACCCGGGTCAGTTCGCTGGCGTCCTGCAGCAGCTGGGCGGCGCGGCGCGCGGCCAGCTCCAGCACCCGCAGGTCGCCGTGCCGTTCGATGGAGAACTGCGCCACCGGCTTGCCGGTCGCCGCGATGCCGTCCGCGATCCGCTCGGTCCAGGCCGGCTCGATGCCGATCACCACGGCCGCGGCCACGTTCGGGTTCGCCCCGGTCCCGATCATCGTCTGGAAGAACAGCTCCAGGTCGGCGCCGAACTGGAGCCGGCCGTAGGGGTGCGGGATGGCCAGCGTGCCGGGGATGGCCCGGGCCACCGACTCCGCCACCGCGTTGGACAGGTCATCTACCGGGAGGACGACCACGTGGTTGCGGATGCCGGCCCGGCCGTCCGGCCGCCGGTAGCCGGTCAGACGCTCTTCTGCCACCGCGCGCTCCTCAGGTTGTGGGTGTGCACCAGTTCGCCGGTAGCCACCGGCGCCCGGGTCAGGCCGATCAGCACGCCGTACTCCAGCACGTCCTCGCGTTCGGCCAGGTCGCGCAGGGCGATCTTGTGCCCCAGGGGGACGGCGTCCCGGGCCACGATCTCGAAGCGGTCCCCGCAGTCCAGGTAGGCCGCGCTGGCCGGGCCCGGCCCGGTGTCGCGCACCGCGACCGCCACGTCGTCGCCACGCTGGTGGGCCAGGAAATCGACGCCGCCCGGCGCCGGGGAGTAAGCAGGTTCGGGCACCGCAGACCTCCGTGGTCAGACCTCTTCTGCCGGGGGAACGTAACCGCGGCACTGGGCGCCGAAACCAGGCCGCCGTGCCCGGGGCGGTGACCTCAGTCACAGCGCGGAGGCGCCGTGGAAATGGCCGTCTCAGCCCAGGCTGCGCTGCCGCACTACCTACCGGGTAGCCGGAATTTGCCCCGGCTTGGCCTGAACCAGCAGCATCGTCTCTGGTCAGAAGGGCAACGACGTGTCAGGGTGTGGTGAGGCCATCTCCCATGGTCGCGGCGTGGAGGGGCCGATGGGTAAGGACGTTCCGCCGATCACGGTCAGCCAGCACGACCGGCGCCACTACCGCGAGAAGGTGCGGCAGTGCCTGGACGCGCTGGCGCGCATGCTGCGGGACTCCTGGTTCGAGACCGAAAGCCAGCAGGTGGGGCTGGAGGTCGAACTGCACCTGGTGGACGAGTCCGGCGCGCCGTCGATGCGCAGCCCGGACGTGCTGGCCGCCATCGGCGACCCGCACTGGGCCCCGGAACTCGGCCGGTTCAACGTGGAGATCAACGTGCCGCCGCGCCCGCTGGCCACCGACGTGCTGGATCAGCTGGAGGCGCAGCTGCTGGCCAGCCTGAAACATGCCGACCAGCGGGCCGGTGACGTGGGCAGCCGCCTGGCCATGATCGGCATCCTGCCCAGCCTGCGGCAGGCCGACGTCAGCGAGGACGCCATGTCGGCGAACCCGCGGTACCGGCTGCTGAACGAGCAGATCTGCGCCGCGCGGGGCGAGGACGCGCGGATCGACATCGACGGCCCGGAACGGCTGCTCATCCACGTGGACAACATCATGCCCGAGGCGGCCTGCACCAGCCTGCAGTGTCACCTGCAGGTCAGCCCGGAGGCGTTCGGCAACTACTGGAACGCGGCCCAGGCGGTGTCCGGGATCCAGGTGGCGATCGGCGCCAACGCCCCGTTCCTGTTCGGCCGTGAGCTGTGGCGTGAGACCCGGATCACGCTGTTCCAGCAGGCCACCGACACCCGGTCGGAGGAGCTGCGGACCCAGGGGGTGCGCCCACGGGTGTGGTTCGGCGAACGCTGGATCACCTCGGTGTTCGACCTGTTCGAGGAGAACATCCGGTACTTCCCGGCGCTGCTGCCGCTGTCCACCGACGACGACCCGCGGGCCGAGCTGGATTCCGGTGACGCACCGCTGCTGGAAGAACTGACCCTGCACAACGGCACCGTGTACCGGTGGAACCGGCCGGTCTACGCGGTCGACGGCGGGCGGCCGCACCTGCGGGTGGAGAACCGGGTGCTGCCGGCCGGCCCCACGGTCGCGGACGTCACCGCGAACGCCGCGTTCTACTACGGGCTGGTCCGCTCGCTGGCCGAGGCCGAGCGCCCGGTGTGGACCCAGATGGCATTCGCCGCCGCCGCCGAGAACCTGGTCGAGGGGGCCCGGCACGGCATCGAGGCCTGCGTGTACTGGCCCGGCCTGGGCGTGGTGCCGGTGGCCGAGCTGACCTTGCGGGTGCTGCTGCCGCTGGCCAGCGAGGGCCTGCGCCGGTGGGGCGTGGACTCGCGCGACGCCGACCGGTGCCTGGGCATCATCGAGCAGCGCTGCCGGGCCCGGCGGACCGGCGCCACCTGGCAGACCGAAACCGTCCACCTGCTGGAGCGGGGCCGGGTGGACCGGCACACCGCGCTGCGCCGGATGACCCAGCGGTATATCGAGCACATGCACAGCAACGAGCCGGTGCACAGCTGGCCGGCCGGCAGCTGACCGATGGCGGCTGCCTAGGGACCTTCGGCGATCCGCGCGCCATGCCGGTGTGGGCACAGCTGGTCGCCGGCCGCGGGCCGGTGGCTGGTCTGGGTGGACGGGGCCCGGGCCATGACCACCGACGCCGGCCAGATGGGCGCGCCCACCGTGGTGATCCAGTACACCCGGGTCGGCGTCTCCCGGTTCCCGGAGTGGGGCGGCCCGGCGCCGTACGCGTACAGCACCGGCGCCGGGCGGGCCGTGGTGCTCCGCGACGGCAAGGCCTGGACCGTGCACTGGTCCCGGCCGCACGGCTCGGACGGGACCACGTTCACCACCAGTTCCGGCCAGCGGATGACGTTCGCCCGGGGCCAGGTCTGGGTGCTGCTGGTCAGCCAGTAAGCAGCCGGTCCAGCACCGCCTGATCGGCCCCGGCCACCTCCACCACCTTGGTCCGGCTGGTCGCCCCGGAGATCAGCGTGACCTCGCGCCGCCGGACGCCGAACGCCCCCGCCACCGCGGCCAGCGCGGCCTCGGTGGCCCGGCCGTCCACGGCCGGTGCGGTAACCCGGACGACCAGGGCCCCGCCGTGCTCGCCGCCCACCGCGGTCCGCGCCGCCCCCGGCCGGACCCGGATGCTCACCCGCATCAGTTCTGCAGCGGGATCATCTCGCGGGCGAACTCGTCCGCGAACCGCCCCGGGTCAGCCGCTGGACCGCTGGGCCGGATCACGAACTTGGTCAGCCCGGCCGCGACGTAGTCCTCGATCTTGCGCCTGGTGTCGTCCCAGCCGTCGGCGACCAGCTCGGCCGGGTCGGTGTCCGGCCGCCGCTGCCGGGCCACCGCGTGCAGCGTGGCCAGCCCGGGCCCAGTGGCCACGGCCAGGCTGATGCCGAAGTGGTCCGGCTCGATCTCCCGCCCCGCTTCGGCCGCGGCGGCCTCGATGGCCCGGCGGCCCGCGCCGGCCTCGGCCGGGGTGAGGAAGCTGGCCAGCCAGCCGTCGGCCAGCCGGCCGGCCCGGCGCAGCGCACCGGGCGCGCTGCCGCCGACCCACATATCCAGCGGCTTGGCCGGCTGCGGGCCGATGCGCGCGGACTCGACGGTGAAGAACTCGCCGTGGAACGTCACCTCCGGCTCGCTCAGCAGCCGCCGGATCAGCTCCAGCGACTCGTCGAACACCGCCGCCCGGCGGCCCGCTGGCACACCGAACGCGGCCAGCTCGGCGGGCCGGGCCGGCTTGAGGCCGAACACCGGCAGCACCCGGCGCGGCGCCAGCCCGGCCAGCGAGGCGAGCTGCTTGGCCACCAGCACCGGATGCCGGCCGGGCAGCACGGCCACGCCGGTGCCCACCTTGAGCCGCTGCGTGCGGGCCAGCGCCCAGCTCATCCCGATGAACGGATCGACCAGCGACCCGTAGACCATCTCCGGCAGCCACAGCGAGTCGATGCCGGCCTGCTCCAGGACGTCCACTGCGGCGCCGAACTGGCTGGGCTCCCCACCCTGGCCGAGCGCCACCCCGATCCGGACCTTCATCCCTCCATCCGACCACACGGGCCGACCACACGGGCCGACCACACGGGCCGACCACACGGGCGGGCTGAGCTCAGCCCTGCGCGATCGGCGCCACCACCGCCTGCACCACCTTGACCAGGTCGGCGGGGGCGATCTCGATCTCCAAGCCGCGCCTCCCACCACTGCAGAACATCCTGCTGAACGCCAGTGCCGACGCATCGACTACGACCGGCAGCCGTTTGCGCTGGCCGAGCGGGGAGATGCCGCCGACGACATACCCGGTGGCCCGTTCCGCGTCGGCCGGATCGGCCATCACCGCTTTGCGCCCACCCGCGGCCGCGGCCAGCGCCTTGAGGTCGAGCTGGCTGGTCACCGGCACCACGCCGACCGTGAGCGCGCCGTCGACCTGGGCGACCAGCGTCTTGAACACCTGCTCCGGCGGCAGCCCGAGGGCCTCGCTGGCTTCAAGACCGTAGGCGCCGCGCCGTGGGTCGTGGTCGTAGGTGTGCACCGTGTGCGCGATGCCCTGCCTGGCCAGCAGCGTGGTCGCTGGCGTGCCGCGTCCTGCCACGGTGCGCCACTCTATGCGCTGCCCCGGCGCGGTGGCTGGGTCAGCCGTTGTCGTCCGGTTCGTAGCCGGGCGGCGGCCCGATGGTGTCCGCCTCCGGGCCGAACGCCTGGACATAATCCCGGTTGAGTTCGGTCCACCCCGGCCCCTTCGCCGCGCCGCCGTCCAGGTCGGCGGCCAGCAGGTCCAGGCAGACGTGCCAGCCGGCCGCGTCCCGCGCCGCCTTGCCCAGCTCGCCGAACGTGTCCAGCAGGGTGAGCGTGCAGCCGCCGTCACGCGGCTCGATCTCCAGCCGGAGCACGTCCGGGCCCCAGCTGAACTCCAGCACCGACGGCGGCTCGAACGCGAGCACCTTCCCGGTGAACTCCAGGCCCCGCCCCTCCGGGTCGCTGAACGTCAGCGGCCCGCCGGCCACCCAGTCGCCGTGGATCCGCATCGGGAACCACGCCGCCAGGTGCCCGGGTTCGGTCACCGCCCGCCAGACCCGTTCGGCCGGGTGGGCCAGCTCGCGGGTGAAGCGCAGCCGCCAGCCGGTGCTGGCTTGCTCCAGCGTGCCCAGCATCAGTCCGTCCTCCCGTCGTCGCGGCCCACCTCGTCATGGGCCATCTTGTCCAGATGCTGTTCCAGCCGGTCCAGGCTGGTGTCCCAGGCCTGCCGGTACGGTGCCAGCCAGTCATCGAGTTCGCGCAGCGGCCCGGGCCGCAGCCGGTACAGCCGCCGCTGCTCGGCCGCGCGCACCTCGACCAGCCCGGCCTCGCGCAGCACCCGCAGGTGCTTGGACACCGCGGGCTGGCTCATGGCCAGCGCGGCCACCAATTCACTCACCGAACGCTCCCGGTCGCGGACCAGGTCCAGGATCCGCCGCCGCCGCGACTCGCCCAGCACCTCAAACACCGTCGTCACGAACCCCAGCATGCCCACCCAGGCATATAACTGTCAAGGCATATAAATGGAAGCGAGGGGTTCCTGTGGCACCCGCGCGTGCTGGTGTGCGTGAACTACCGGCGACCCAGCACTGCTTGCCTCTAACCTGTTACAGCTAGTAGTCATCGCAGGCCAGGAACCCAGCAGTCCGGAGGGGACTCGTGACCAGCCAGACCACCACTCACACCGGCCACCCGCGGCCACCCCGGTTCCACTGGTGGCGCCGCCGCCCGGCCCGCGCCGCGGCCCTGTCGCTGGCCCTGGGCCTGACCGCGGCGGCCAGTGGTCTGGCTGCCACCCCCGCCTCGGCCGGCGACGTCTACCAGATCACCGCCACCATCCCGGTCGGCGGCGAACCGGCCGGGATAGCGCTCTCCCCTTGCGGTGGCCGCGCGTACGTCGCCAACACCGCCGGCAGCGTGTCAGTGATCAACACCCGCACGGACCGCGTCATCGCCACCATCAACGTCGGCTACTACCCGATCGGGATAGCGGTCAGCCCCAACGGCGCTCACGTGTACGTGGCCAACACGTTCTCCGGCAACGTGTCGGTGATCAGCACCGCCACCAACCAGGTCACCGACAGCATCGGGGTCACCGGCCGCCCACTGGGGGTGGCGGTCAGCCCGCACGGCAACCTCGCCTACGTCACCAACGCGGAGACCGGCCGCCTACAGGTGATCAACACCGCCAACAACCACATCGCCCGCAGCATCAATGTCGGCGACAGCCCCTACGGGGTGGCGTTCAGCCCCGATGGCAGCCGTGCCTACGTGGCCGGCGGTCCGGCCGGCGTGTCGGTGATCAACACCGCCACCAACCAGGTCACCGACAGCATCAGCGACCACAACGGCGCGTACTGGATGGCGGTCAGCCCGGATGGCAGCCGTGCCTACGTCGCCAACGGCGCGGGCAGCGTGTCGGTGATCAGCACCGCCACCAACCAGGTCATCGCCAGCGTCGGCGTCGGCCTCAGCCCGTACGGGGTGGCGGTCAGCCCCGATGGCACCCGCGCCTACGTCCCCAGCAACACGGCCAACAACCTATCGGTGATCAGCACCGCGACCAACCAGGTCATCGCCACCGTGCCCGGCCTGTCCAGCCCGTTCGGGGCAGCGGTCAGCCCGGACGGCAGCCACATCTACGTCACCAACCAGACGGGCCAGGGCACCGTATCGGTGATCACCCGCTCGTAACCGTCGGCCCGGCCCGCACTTGGCCGGGCCGGGCCGCCCTGGCAGCATGACGGCATGGACTATGTGCTGGCTCAGGTCAACATCGGCCGGCTGCGGGCGCCGCTGGACCGCCCCCGGCTGGCCGGCTTCGTCGCGGCCCTGGACCCGGTCAACGCGGCCGCCGACGGGTCGCCCGGGTTCCTGTGGCGGCTGCAGACCGAGGACGGCAACGCCACCGCAGTCCATGCGTTCGAGTGGGACCAGGCCGGCAGCGCGGGCGTCATCATGAACATGTCGGTGTGGGAATCGCCCGAGGCGCTGGCCGCGTTCGTCTACTCCGACGTGCATCGCGCCGTGCTGCGCCAGCGCCGGCAGTGGTTCGAGCGGATGGCCGAAGCGTACACCGCGCTGTGGTGGATCCCGCGCGGCACCGTCCCGGCCACCCAGGACGCCGAGGACCGGGTCCGCCTGCTCCGCACGCACGGCCCCACCCAGCAGGCGTTCACGCTCAAGATGCTGTTCCCACCGCCCGACACGCCGGACACGACACCCCGGCCCGGCCGCGAAGACTGGACCTGCCCGGTTTAGGTGCCCGCAACCCCATCATCATGGTCAAAGCTGCTTCAGCAGGTGCATAAATCGGAATTCATCCCCCCAGATTCTGACACCGCCACGCCAAGGCTTACGAGCAGGAGAATGCGTCCGGGCTGCACGTCCATCCACAGTAAGGTGGCGCTCACAGGCCTTCATCGTCACGACGAGTACGGAGAGTTTCGACCGCTCCTGATCGCGGACGGTGTTCCAGGGGATACTCTCAGTACGTGAACGCCTGGATTGCTGCCGAGTGGGGCCTGCTCGGGGGGATGTGCGTCGAAGCCTTGGCCCTGCATTCCCTGATTCGAAGTTCCCCGGACTGGTCTTGGCGCATGCCGATCCCGCAAGGCCTGGCGGCCTATGTGATATCCGTTGTTGCGCGCGTCGGCGCTGCCGCTGGGCTCGCTGCGGCAGCCACGAGCAGCGGCCAAGTCTCTGGTCCCTTCGCCGCATTCGGACTCGGAGTAGCTGCGCCATTGGTTGTCGAGAAGCTCAGCAGGGCTATCCCCCTCACAGGAACTTTGACCGTCGACGGTCGCCCTGCGACCACGAAAGGCGCCCCCGGCATTCCCGCAGAGCGCCGGCAACTGGAAGACGCTAACCCAGGACTGGCAGACACTGGCGGTACGAGCGATGCGCGCTGACTCTTGCCTAGGCCGCATCATCGCTGCGCTCGGCAGACGGGCCCCTATTCCGGGCAGATCTTCTGCCTATCCAGTCAGATCTTCTGACTATGGGATACCGCGCAACACAGCTATCGGCCGCGTCATCGGCGCCGTGACGCGCGCAGATTCAGTGTCACGTGGCGTTGTCGTCACATGCAGAGCGGATCTCCGAAAAGCCCAGTTGGCCGGCTTGGACCTGCGCCATGCGCACTTGGTTGAGGCTAACCTCTTTGGGGCAAATCTTGACAGGGCAAAGCTGGCGAGTGCGAGCCTTGTAAGTGCGAAACTTGACAGGGCGATACTTATCCTTGCGGACCTCACCAAGGCGAACCTCAATGGTGCGTTCCTATCCGACACAGACCTCTCTGGGGCACGCCTCTCCGGCGCTGATCTCTCCCGCGCATTCCTCAGGAGGGCGACCCTCCGGGGCGCGAGTCTCGTCGGGGCGCGCCTCATCATGGCGCACCTGAACAAGGCGGACCTGACTGGCGCGGACCTGACTGGCGCGGACCTGACTAGCGCGGACCTGACTGGCGCCGACCTGACTCGCGCGGACCTCACCCACTCGAACCTCACCAAAGCAGACCTTGCTGATGCGCACCTAACTAATACGAACCTTACAGGTACAAAACTCGGCGGAGTTCTCTGGACCTTGAGGACGATTTGGCCGGAAAGCTTTGCCGACCATATCCTGGCGCGCTCAGACGAAATTCGTCCAGGTGTCTACCGTGTTCGCGGCGGCTCCGAACGTGATCCGTCCACGCTGACTCATGCATAGCACTTGATGGAAGTACTTAGCACAGGTCAGTGGCGGTCGGCTTGGTCGTGCTCTAGGCGGTCCAGGGCTACCGCCATGGCCAGGATGAGCGCGTCGTCCAGGCCTGGGGCGACGTCCACGCCGTAGCGGTCGCGCATGGTGAACCAGGCCCGGGAGATCCGGGCCAGCGGCCGCCCGCCGCCGTCCGGCCGGATCTCGAACTCGTGGTCCAGGATGTCGCCGACCGCCTCCAGTTCGGCGCCGTCGCTCAACTCGATGACCGAGCGGTGCCGCAGCGGCGACACCAGCGCCTTGCGGACGGTCGCCACCACCTGGCCGCCCTGCTCGATCTCCATGGTTTCGCGCAGCGCGATCAGCTTCTTGCGCACCACCGCGACCACGGCGCCAGAACCGTCCTTGAGCTCGAACGTCTGGTGCAGCCGCAGCGCCTTGCCGTCCACCAGGAAGGCCTTGCCGTCCTGATCGTCGGTGATCCAGAAGTCGTCGCCGATGGAGAAGATCCGCTCCCGCACCGCATAGCGCATGGCGGCACGGTACCGGCCAGTCTGGTCAGCCTGCGGAGTATCGGCGGAAACCCACGGCATACTCGCAACCCGCCGCCATGCCGAGATAGCCGGCCATGTTGCGCAGGAACTCGTCCGGGTCGAAGTCCCGGCCCAGTCCGTCGATGTACGCCTTGTGCTCGCGGAGCGAGGCGATACCGGCGTCGATGGTCCCGGTCACGTCCACGAAGTGCGTCGGGTCGCCCGAGCCGGCCACGTAGATCTGCTTGACGGCGTTCCAGGCCGGGCCGGCCTCCGGGAACACCCACGAGTTGGCCGCGTCCCGGACCGCGTCCAGCGTGGCCAGCCCGGTGGCCCGGTGGTCGGCATGGTTGATCATGCCGCTGTCGCCCCAGGTCAGGTCGAAGTTCATGGTGATCACGATGTCCGGGCGCTCCAGCCGCAGCACCCTGGCCAGATCACGGCGCAGCGGCAGCCCGTACTCGACCAGCCCGTCCTGGTGGTCCAGGAAGTGCACCTCGTGCACGCCGACCACGCGGGCGCTACGGCGTTCCTCCTCCATCCGGAGCGGCCCGACCTCGGCCGGCGGCAGCCCTTCGATGCCCGCCTCGCCCCGCGTGGCCAGCAAGTACGCGACATGCTTGCCCTGCGAGGTCCACCGGGCCACCGCACTGGCCGCGCCGTACTCCAGGTCATCCGGGTGGGCGACCACCGCCACCGCCCGGCTCCAGTCTTCCGGCATGGGCTCCAGCGCCATTGCCTGCCCCTCCCGTGGGTCCGTGTTTACTCAGCCAGTATGTTCCTCAGCCAGCGCCTGGCGGATCAAGCTGGGCAGTTCAGCTGGCCAGATCACCTCGGCGGTGGCGTCCAGTTCGGCCAGCGTCCACCACCGCCAGGCGGCGATCCCGTCGGCCGCGTGCATCTCGGCCACATCACCCAGCGGCCGGGCCGGCCGGGTGGTGCGGGCCAGGAACGTGCGCTCGTGCTGGCGGATCAGCCGGCCGGCGTACTCCATGGTCAGGCTGCGCTGGTGCACCTCGCGCAGCAGCACCAGGTCGTGCCAGCCGGTCTCCTCGGCCAGTTCGCGGGCCGCGGCCGCGGCGTAGTCCTCGCCGTCGGCCAGCCCGCCGCCGGGAGTGGTCCAGTGGCGGCCGTTGGGCAGTGCGTCGTCGTACCGCAGTAGCAGCACGCGGTGGCCGGGGTCGAGCACGATCACCCGGCCGGCGTGCCGGACCGGCAGCCCGGTATCGTCCGCCGTGTCGGTTTCAGTCACGGCTGAAGACTAGGGCACAGCGCTAGCCTTTCCTACAACATGAGCTGGCCCGTTCTACGGCATGGGCGGGCCTGTTCCGCGAGAAGGGCTACGGCGCCGGCCGGTACGCGCCCGGCGGCGGCGCGCCGGCCCGGGATCATGAGCGGGCACTGGCGTTAGGCTGGATAAATGCCCAGTCATGTCGCGCTGCTCCGCGGGGTCAACGTGGGCGGGGTGAAGCTCGCCATGGCGGACCTGCGCGTGGTGCTCAGCTCGCTCGGCTATGCGGACGTGAGCACCTACATCCAGAGCGGCAACGCCCTGTTCAGCGCGGACGGCAAGGACCCGGCCGCGCTGGCCGCGGAGATCGAGGCCGCGCTGGACAAGCAGCTCGGGATGCGGCCGCGGGTGCTGGTGCTGACCCGGGACGAGCTGGCCCAGGTGATCAGGGACAACCCGTACCCGGACGAGCCGAACCCGAAGATGGTGCACGCGGTGTTCCTGGCCCAGGAGCCTGGCCCGGACCAGGTCGCGGCGGTGGCCGAGACCGAGCAGAAGGCGGCGGAGAAGGGCGGCAGCGACACCGCGCGGTACGTCGGCCGGGTGCTGTTCCTGCACACGCCGGGCGGCTTCGGGCGCAGCGAGCTGGCCGTCCAGCTGGCCCGGCGGGCGGGCCCGATGTCGGCCAAGGGCGCGGGCACGGCGCGGAACTGGGCCACGGTCACCAAGCTGCTCGGGCTCTGCGACGCATGACCACCGCGCCCAGCCCCCAGGCCCCTGGCCAGATCACGCTGGGCACGGCGCGTGGGCGGTGGGTGGTGGCGGCCACTGTGCTCGGGTCGAGCATGGCGTTCCTCGACTCCACCGTGGTCAACGTGGCGCTGCCGACCATCGGCCGGGACCTGCACACCTCCCTGGCCGGCCTGCAGTGGACGGTCACGGCCTACACGCTGACGCTGGCCGGGCTGATCCTGCTCGGCGGCTCGCTGGGCGACCGGTACGGGCGGCGCCGGGTGTTCCTGATCGGGGTGATCTGGTTCGCGCTGGCGTCCGCGGTCTGTGGCCTGGCCCCGGACATCGCCGTGCTGGTGGTGGCGCGCGCGGTGCAGGGCATCGGCGGCGCGCTGCTCACCCCGGGCTCGCTCGCCATCATCCAGTCCACGTTCTCCCCGGATGACCGGCCGCGGGCCATCGGCGCCTGGTCCGGGCTTGGCGGGGTGGCGGGCGCGGTCGGCCCGTTCCTCGGCGGCTGGATCGTCGGCTCGATCGGCTGGCGCTGGATCTTCCTGCTCAACCTGCCGCTGGCCGCGGCGGTGGTCGCGGTGGGCGCGCGGCACGTGCCGGAGAGCCGGGACCCGGACGCGCGCGGCCGGTTCGACATCGCCGGCGCGGTGCTCACCGCGCTGGCCCTGGCCGGGATCACTGAGGCTCTGATCGAGGCGGAGTCGGGCAGCAAGCTGGTGGTCGTGGTGTCCGCGGTCGTCGGCGTGGCCGCCGGGGTGGCGTTCGTGCTGCTGGAACGGCGCCGCGCGCGCCACCCGGACCGGGTGCCGCCGATGCTCCCGCTGAGCATCTTCCGCAACCGCGAGTTCACCGCGATCAACGTCATCACGTTCATCGTGTACGGCGCGATGGGCGCGGTGTTCTTCCTGCTCGTGCTGGACCTGCAGGTGGTGGCCCACTTCACCCCGCTGCAGGCCGGCGTCTCGCTGCTGCCGTCCACCGCGGCCATGCTGCTGCTGTCCGCGCGAGCCGGCGCGCTAGCCCAGAAGATTGGCCCCCGCTGGCTGATGACCGGCGGTCTGCTGGCCGCCGCGGCCGGGCTGCTCTTGCTCACCCGTATTGGCCCTAACGCTAGTTACGTGGCCGATGTGCTCCCCGCCGTGCTGCTGTTCGGGCTGGGACTGTCCATGACCGTCGCCCCGCTGACGGCCACCGTGCTGGCCAGCGCGGATGACCGGCATGCCGGGATCGCCAGCGGGGTGAACAACGCCACGGCCCGGGCCGCCGGGCTGCTGTCGGTGGCCGGGCTGCCCGCGGCGGTCGGGCTCACCGGGGCCGCGCTGTACTCGTCCGACCTGCTGAACGAGGGGTTCCACCGGGCCATGGTGATCTGCTCAGTGCTGATGGTGCTGGCCGCCGCGCTGTCGGCCGTGCTGGTCAGCAACGATGTGCTCAAGCCGAAGCCGGGCGAGCCTGCCGTCCAGCCGGAGTGCCTGACCAACTGCCCGGTCGGCGCGCCGCCGCTGGAGCCGGCCGAGCGTGTGGCCGCCCCGGGCACCGCCGACCGGCACTAAGCTCGTAACTTGTCCCGGCGCCGGGGCCGCCCGGCGCGCCATCGTCTCAGCACGGAAAGCCCGCGAGCATGCGCTGGTCACAGATGTTCATCCCCACCCTGCGGGAAGACCCGGCGGACGCCCAGTCCGCGAGTCACCGGCTGCTGCTGCGGGCCGGTTACGTCCGGCAGCTGTCCGCTGGGCACTACAACCTGCTGCCGCTCGCGGTCCGGGTCCGCGCCAAGATCATCGACATCATCCGCGAGGAGATGAACCTGATCGGCGGGCAGGAAGTGCTGCTGCCCACCATGCACCCGGCGGAGATCTGGCAGCGCAGTGGCCGGTGGGACACGATGTCGGACGTCATGTTCCGGGTGACCGACCACAAGGGCGCGGTCAACGTGCTCAGCGTGACCCACGAAGAGATATTCGCGCTGCTGGCCGGGGAGCTGAAGTCGCACAAGCAGCTGCCCCAGGTCTGGTACCAGTTCCAGACCAAGTTCCGTGACGAGCCGCGGCCGCGGGCCGGGCTGCTCCGGGTGCGCGAGTTCACCATGAAGGACTCCTACAGCTTCGACCTGGACCCGGCCGGTCTTGACGTGGCGTTCGACCGGCACCGCGCGGCCTATCTGCGGATCTTCGAGCGGCTGGGCATCCCGGCCATCCCGGTGGAGGCGTCCAGCGGGGCCATGGGCGGCAAGGACTCGGTCGAGTTCATGTGCCCCTCGGAGGCCGGTGAGGACCTGGTCGCCTACTGCGCGGACTGCGGTTACGCGGCCAACGTGGAGAAGGCCACGTCGCAGCTGGCCGAGGTCAGCGACGGGCCCGGGCTGGCCGCGCCGGAGCGGTTCGACACGCCGGGCGTGCGCACCATCGAGGACCTGGCCACCGGGTACGACGCCCCCGCCGGCCGGCAGATCAAGACGCTGGTCTACGTGCTGGACGGCAAGCTGACCCTGGTCCTGATGCGGGGCGACCACGCGCTCAACGAGCAGAAGCTGGCCGATGCGACCGGGGCCGCGACGATCCGCCCGGCCCAGCCGGAAGAGATCAGGGAGGCGCTCGGCGCGCTGCCCGGCAGCCTGGGCGCGGTCGGGGTGAGCGGCTACCCGGTGCTGGCCGACGAGGCGCTGCGCGGCCGCCGGGACATGGTGACCGGGGCCAACGTCGACGACCAGCACCTGCGCGGGGTGGACGTGGACCGGGACATCAGCGTCGGGTCCTGGTTCGACCTGCGCGAGGTGGTGTCCGGGGATCAGTGCGTCCGGTGCGGGCACCGGCTGGAGCTGCTGACCACCATCGAGATCGGGCACATCTTCAAGCTGGGCTACAAGTTCACCAAGACGTTCGGCATCACCGTGCTCGACGCCAACGGCGAGCGGGTGCACCCGATCATGGGCAGCTACGGGATCGGCGTGGAGCGGGCGGTGGCCGTGGTGGTCGAGTGCCACCACGACGAGCGCGGCATCGTGTGGCCGCTGGCGGTGGCGCCGTTCAGCGTGGTGGTCGTGGTGGCCCAGTCCAACGACGACGAGGTGGCCGCGGCCGGCGAGTCGCTGTACCAGCAGCTCATCGCGGCCGGCGTCGAGGTGATCATCGATGACCGGCCGGAGCGGGCCGGGGTGAAGTTCAGCGACGCCGAGCTGACCGGTATCCCGTACCGGATCACCGTGGGTAAGCGTGGCCTGGCCGAGGGGACCGCTGAGCTGACCGAGCGGCTAACTGGTGAGACTCGGAAGGTCGCGCTGGGCGATGTGGTGGCCGATCTGACCGCTGCGCTCCAGGCAGGCTGAGCCCGGCCCGGGCCCGGGCCCGGCCGGCGGCCCGGCTGCGCCGGGCGGCGATCAGGCTGGACGCGGTGACGATGGCCAGCACGCCGCCGATGACGCACAACGACAGCCCGGTGCTGATGTGCGGCAGCCGCACCGGGCCGAGCCGGGTCACCCCGGACTGGGCCAGCGCCTCGATGAGCAGCTTGACGCCGATGAACGCGAGGATGCCGGCCAGCCCGGCCGACAGGTGGGCCAGCCGGTTCAGCAGGCCGCCGATGAGGTAGTACAGGTGACGCAGGCCGAGCAGCGCGAACGCGTTGACGGCCAGCACCATCAGCGGGTCCCGGGTCAGCCCGAACACGGCCGGGATGGAGTCCATCGCGAACACCAGGTCGGTGACGGCGATCGCGCCGGCCAGCGCCAGCACCGGGGGCAGCGCCCGGCGCAGCCGGCTGCCGGCCGGGAGCAGGCGGCGCAGCGGGCCTGGCGGGCTGGGCAGGCTGACCGCGGGCTCGCCGGACTGGCTGGCCGTGGCGTAGGCCAGCCGTCCCGCGGTGATCAGCAGCATCGCGCCGAACACGTAGAGCACCCAGTCGAACCGGTTCAGCGCGGCGGCGCCGGCCGCGATGAACACGCCGCGCAGCACCAGGGCCAGCCCGATGCCGATCAGCAGGACCCGGCTGCGCTGCCGGGGCGGCACCGCGGACCGGCCGATGAGCAGCACGAACACGAACAGGTTGTCCAGCGACAGGCTGTACTCGGTGAGCCAGCCCGCGAAGAACTGGCCGGACGCCCGGGCCCCGGCGGTGGCCGCCACGGCCACGCCGAACAGCGCGCCGAGCGCGACGATGCCCGCCGTGCACAGCGCCGCCTCGGCCAGCCCGGGCTCACGGTCGCGCCGGGTGCTGATGATCAGGTCGGCCACGCCCACCGCGAGCACCACGCCAAGAGCCACACCCCACAGCCACGTCGGGACCGGCAGGGTGTGGATCGGCGAGGTCGCGGCGGCGCTCAGCCGAGCTCACCGCCCGGGCCCGGTGGTGCCGCCCGGCGGGCGCCGGACCGGGCTGCCTGGGTGAAGTCGGCCGGGGTGAGCAGCCCAGCCAGTTCCCCGTCCGGGCCGAGGACCAAGACGTGCCCGGCCGTGTACAGGGCGGCCGGGACGGACGGGCGGACGTTCAGCCGGGCACGCAGCGCGGTCAGCGGCTCATCCGGTGTGGAGAACACCAGGTGGTCCACCGGGGTGGCGGCCTGGGCCAGCCGGGTCACCGCACGGCGGCTACGCGGCACCGCGCTCAGCTGATTGCGGGTGACCAGGCCGGTGAGCTGGCCGTCGAAGTCACGGACGGCGAACGCCGTCATCCCAGGCGGGGCCGGGGCCAGGCCGAGCTCGCTGTCGCCCTCCAGGAAGGCCTGAACGCTCTGCCAGCCACGGGCCACCGGGGCTGGCTGGCCGTCCGGCAGGATGTCCCGTACGCGCAGGCCCGCCAGCGCGGCCGAGGTCATCGCCTGGCCGGCCTCGGCCCGGGACGCGGTGATCATCAAAATGCCGAGCAGCACGGCCCAGGCACCGGTCAGGTGGTGCAGCACGATCGCGGTAATACCGGCGGCGGTCAGGACCGCGCCGGTGACCTGGCCGAACCGGGCCGAGATGAGGATCGCGCGAGTGGGATCGCCCGAGCGCGCCCACGCCAGCGCTCGGACGACCCGCCCGCCATCGAGCCCCGCGGCCGGAACGAGGTTGGCCAGGGCGAGCAGTCCGTTGATCCAGACGGCGGCGGTGGCGACCGCGACGGGCAGCGCGGTGCTGGTGCGCGCCGGGCCGCCCAGCGCGGCCAGCACACCCAGGCTGACCCCGGCCAGCACCAGGCTGACCAGCGGCCCGGCCGCGGCTACCTGCCACTGGGCCCGGGCACTGGGCAGCTCAGCCCGGCCGTGCCCGATGCCGCCGAAGAAACCCACCGTGGCCTCGGCCCGGCCCCGGTAGCGGCGGACGGCCACCGCGTGCCCTAGTTCGTGAGCAATCATGCTGGCCAGCAGGATGACGACCAGGCACGCGGTGGCCGCGAGATAGCTGCCCACCGGCTTTCCCGGCACCACCGTGGGCAGGATCAGCGCGCTGGACCCCGCAGCCAGCACGCCGAGCAGGTAGCCGCCGGTGGTCACCCGGATGTGCACGCCGGCCGCGGGCCGGCGCCCCGGGCTGGCTGGATCTGGAGATGGCTGAGCAAGGGCGTCGGCCGGCGGGCGGATCATCGTCACTGCGCTCTCCTCGGCGGCCGGCCCGGTTATGTGACCAACCATGACCACTATCCATTGCCGGGGAAGCCCTAGTCAGCCACCGGATCCGGCTAACATGACCGTGCGAGATTGCCGCTTCCCGGCAAGAATCTACTCTGGAGAGCCAGCCTGGTGAGTCCGTCAGACAGCCGCCCCCATCGGTCTGACCAGGGGGAACGCCCCGATCTTGAGCTGATCGCCAAGGCGGCCAGCCGGGAGGCCGGTGGGGTTCCACCCGACCTGCTCGGCGACTACCTGCCGGCCGTGCTGGACGCCGCCCGGACCGGGCGCCGGCTGGCCCCCGCCGAGCTGGCCCGGTACGGCCGGTCGGGGGAGCGGGCCGCGGAGAGCGGGGTGGCCCTGCGCGGCCTGGTTGACCTGTACCTGTCCGCGACCTGGCGGCTGTGGCGTGAGCTCCCCGATCTGGCCGATCCGCGGGCGGCCGGGCTCGGGGTGCTGCACGCGGCCGACGACGGGGTCGCGGCCGCGGCCGAGGGTTTCGAGCGGGCCCACCTGTCCATCGCCCGCCGCGAGGAGGCGGAACGCCTGGAGTTCGTGGACGACCTGGTGTCCGGCCGGGCCGCCGCCGACCTGCTGACCCGGGGCGAACGGCTGGGCCTGCGGCTGGCCGGCCCGCACCAGGTGCTGCTGGCCGGGTACGCGCCGGGGGTCACCGCGACCCGGCCGCTGGGCAAGGACATCGACCGGCTGGTCGCGGACGCGGCGTCCCCGTCCCCGTCGCTGACCGTGACCCGCGGCGGCCGGCTGGTGGCCGTGACCGGGGTGAGCGACGGCGGTGAGGCCAGCCGGGTCGCGGTCGCGCTGGTCCGCGCGCTCACCCGGGGGCATCCCGAGCAGGCCGGCGATGACCCGCGTCCGTGGCGGGTGGCGTTCGGCCGGGCGTATCCCGGGCCTGGCGGCGTCCGCCGGTCCTACGACGAGGCGGTGGACGCGCTCGACGTGGCCCAGCGGCTGGCCATGCCCGACCCCGTGGTGGACGCCGCCGACCTGCTCGTCTACCAGGTGCTGCTGCGCGACCGGCCGGCCATCACCGATCTGGTCGGTGCGCTGCTCACCCCGCTGGCCGCGGCCCGGGGCGGGGCCGTTCCGCTGCTGGAGACGCTGCAGGAGTACTACGCCAGCGGCGGGGTGGCCGCCGAGGCGGCCCGGCGGCTGCACCTGTCGGTGCGCGCGGTGACCTACCGGCTGGCCCGGGTGCGGGAACTGACCGGGCAGGACCCGGCCGACCCGGCCCAGGGCCTGGCGCTGCGGGTCGCCGTCATCGGCGCCCAGATGCTCGACTGGCCCGCCGTCCCGCTGGAAACCGGCTAGGCCGGTTCCGGGTAGTCGGGCAGTGTGACCAGGTTGGCGGTCTTCTGGCTCATCCTGACGAAGATCCGCGACGCGAGCTTCGTGGAAAGCATCCGGTAGGCCCGGTTACGCCGCTTGAGCTTCTTCTGGGTGGCCGGGGCCAGGAACGGGCCGGAGCTCCTGGCCTGCTTGGCGCACGCGGCCGCCGCGGGCCGCAGGCACCGCTCGTAAGCGGCGAACGCGGCCCGGTAGTCATCGCCGCGCGTGGCCAGCTCGCCCGCCAGGATGAAGGCGCCCATCATGGCCAGCCCGGTGCCGTTGCCGCCCGGGCCAGCGCACCAGGCCGCGTCGCCGAGTAGCACGATCCGGCCGGCCGACCAGGTGCCCATGGTGATCTGGCTGATCGTGTCGAAGTACAGATCGGGGCTGCGCCGCATCTCGGCCAGCAGCCGCGGCACGGCCCAGCCCAGCCCGGCGAAGGCATCCTCGATCAGCCGCTGCTGCTGGCCCAGGTCATGCCGGTCGTAGTCCAGCGGGCCGGACTTCCACACGAAGCCCACCGTGGCCGTGGCCGGGTCGGTGGAGCTGCTGACCATGACGCCCTTGCCGGGCACGTTGTAAATGCGGCCGGCGTGGTCGAGGTTGAGGACGTTCGCTCCGTTGCAGGTGGCGATGTAGTAGCCGGTGTCGGCACGGACATCCGCCTCGTCGCCGAAGGCCAGCCGCCGCACCCCCGAGTGCATGCCGTCCGCCCCCACAACCAGGTCGAACGTGCGCGGTGCGCGGTGGGCGAATGTGACGTGCACCCCGCCGGGGGTTTCGGACAGCCCGGTGATCCAGTCACCGAAGACGTATTCGGCGCCGTCCTTGGTCCGTTCGTAGAGGATCCGGGTCAGCGCGCCCCGGTCAATCTCTACCTCGCCGCTGAAGATCTCCGATGGCAGCGCGGCCAGTGGGCGGTCCCGCTCGTCCACCACCACCTGCTCGCCCATGCCGGTCTGCCGGGCGCGGACCTCATCGAGGATGCCGGTGCGTACCAGGATGTCCATCTGCTTGCCCCGGAAGTCCACCGCGCTGCCCGAGTCGCGCAGTCGCGGTGCCCGCTCGATCACGGTGACCTGGTAGCCGCGGCGGTGTAACCAGTAGGCCAGCGTCGGGCCGCCGATGCCGGCCCCTGAGACCAGGACGGTGCGGATGCTCATGATGCGCTCCCTGTCAGAACGGGCACGGTGACCAGGTCGCTGCCGGTCGCGCCGGCGGCCTTCCGCTCGCGCGACGCGGCCGGGACCGCGGCGAGGATCAGCAGGCCGCAGAGCGCGAACGCCGCCGGGTAGCCGGTGTGCACGCAGATCAGGCCGAAGACGGCCGGCCCGGCGCCGTAGCCGGCGTCGTAGGCGAAGTTCCACAGCGCACTCGCCTTGGCCTCGGGCAGCCGCTCGATCAGCAGCGCGAACGTCGCGTTCTCGATCACCCCGAACCCGGTGCCGAACAGCACCATACCCGCGAACAGCGCCACGGCCGAGCCCAGCAGCATCATCGTGGCCATGCCGGCCGCCGCCACCGCGAGCGCCGGGATGAGCGGGCGGGCGTGGCCGTGCCGGTCGCCGAGCCGGCCGGCCTGCCAGCGGCTGAACGTGGCCGCGATCGCCTGGACGAGCAGGGCGGCCGAGCAGAGGCTGCTCGGGATCCCGTGCGCCAGCGGCAGGAACGAGTCGAGCACACCGGCCGCGATGGTCGCGGCGGCGAAGATCAGTGGCAGCCGCAGGGTGCCTGCCATCCGCCTGCGGCGGGTGCCCGGCATCGGCTCCGCGCGGGTGGCAGTCCGTGCCTCCCGCCCGCCCGGCAGCCAGCGGATCGATACCAGCGACAGCAGGCCGGTGATGGCGGCCATGGCCGCGGCCGCGGCGGCCAGGTGGTGGCCGGCCAGCCAGACCCCGGCCGGCAGCGCGACCACCGCGGGGACACCCGCGACGACGCCGAGCAGGCCGAGCCCTTCGCCGCGCCGTCCGGGCGGCAGCAGCCTGGCGGTGAGCGCGCCGGTGGTCACGCCGGACAACCCGAACCCGAGGCCGCGCACGAAGCTGACGCCCACCATGACGGCCTGGGGCTCGGGCACGAGCAGGGCCAGGGCCGGCCCGCCGAGCAGCACCGCGCCGGCCGCGAGCACGATCCGGTAGCCGAACCGCCTGATCGCTGCCGCCGCGGCGGCCTCGGCGGCCACGGTGCCGAGCAGCAGCGCCCCGGTGATCAGCCCAGCGCCTGAGCTGCCGGCGCCGGCCGCCGCCGCCAGCATCGGCATGACCGACAGCAGCAGGAAGAAGCTGCTGAGCGAGCTGAACTCGGCCAGGAACGTGGCCGCCAGCGGCAGGCTGAGGAGCCGGCCGGCCGGAACGACGCGGGCGGGCTGCGTCTTCGTCAAGGTGCCCATAGCAAGGACGGTAGGAGCCAGCCGGCCCGCTGGTAAGGTCCAATTTCATGGCGATTGAGTGGTCCGGTTTGGGGCCGGGGCTGATGGTCCGGCTCGACCGTTCGGCCCGCCAGCCCCTGCGCGACCAGCTGGAGGCGAGCCTGCGCGAGGCGATCAGGGACGGCCGGCTCCTGGCCGGCGAACGCCTGCCGTCATCCCGGGAGCTGGCCCGGGCGCTCGCCGTCTCCCGCGGCATGGTGCAGGAGTGCTACGGGCAGTTGCTGGCCGAGGGCTATCTGACCAGCCGCACCGGGTCGGCTACCCGGGTCGCCGGCATCAGCGGCCAGCAGGCCGGCATCCGGCCCCCGGCCGGCCTGGCCACGGCTGCGCCCGCACCGCCCCGCCAGCCCCAGGAACCGCTGATCGCGGACTTCCAGCTCGGCGTGCCGGACCTGTCCAGCTTCCCGCGTGCCGACTGGGCCTGGGCCATCAAGCAGGCGTGCACCCGGGCCGCCTCCGCTGACCTGGGATACGGCGACCCGCATGGCAGCCCCGAACTGCGCGAGGTCCTGGCCGGTTACCTGCGCAGAGTCCGGGCAGCTGCCGCCAGCCCGGCACAGATGATCATCAGCACCGGTTTTGCGCAAGGCATCAACCTGGTCCTGCACACCCTGGCTCGCCAGGGCAGCGTGACGTGCGTGGCCTTCGAAGACCCCGGCTACGGCAGCGCGCAGGTGGACGAGACGGTCCGGGCGGCGCTGGGAATAGGCATCCACGTCACCTACCTGCCGGTTGACGAGCAAGGCCTCGTGGTCGGTGAGCTGGCGGCCAGCGCAGCCGAAGCCGTCGTGGTCACCCCGGCCCACCAGTCGCCCACCGGGGTGGTCATGTCCCCGGCGCGGCGGCACGCCCTGACCGACTGGGCGCGGCGCACCGGCGGGTACGTGATCGAGGACGACTACGACTCGGAGTTCCGCTACGGCAAAGAACCCGTCGGCGCGCTGCAGGGGCTGGCCCCGGAACAGGTCTTCCTGCTCGGCACGGTCAGCAAGGCCCTGGCGCCCGCGGTCCGCCTCGGCTGGGTCCACGCGCCGTCAGCGCTGGCTTCCGACGTCGCCGCGGAGAAGGAGATGAGCGATCGCGGCTCCTGCCTGCTGGACCAGCTCGCCCTGGCTACCCTGCTCACGACCGGCCGGTACGACCGCCACTTGCGCCGGATGCGGGCGGTCTACGCCGCCCGCCGCGCCGCGCTGACCGGCGCGTTCGCCCGGCATGTCCCCGGCGTCCGGCTCACCGGGCTGGCCGCGGGATTCCACGCGGTCGCGCCGTTGCCGCCCGCCGCCGACGAGGCGGCGGTGGTCGCCGCGGCTCGTGAGCGGCGGGTCGGACTGCACGGCATGGGCGGCTACCGCGGCGATCCGGCCGCCGCGGCGCCGCCCGCGCTGGTCATGGGTTTCGGCAACGTCCGCGACCGGGCCATCGAGCCCGCCATCGCCGCCGTCGCCGGCCTGCTCCGCTGACGCGGGTTAGCCGCCGGTGCCGTGCAGGGCATCGATGTCGCGGCGGAGGCTGGCGATGTCCAGGCTGGCGGCGTTGGCGTCTTCCTGGGTGATGATGACCCAGGCCTCGTCGAGGCAGGCCGCGGTCCAGTCCCGGGTGGACTGCTGCAGCGCGCCCCAGGTCACCCAGGCGTCGAGTTGCTGCCCGTCCGCGGCCACTTTGACGATGCAGTGCCCGTCATTGGGGTCGGGCCGCTGGCCGCCGCTGACGGTCCACGGCTCGTGCTGCTCGAACAAGCTGTCCGCGTCGTCGGTCAGGTTCACCCCGACGTAGGCGCCGTGGAACGCGGCCATGGCCGCGTCCACCGCGGCCGGGTCGGTGTGGTCGACCGGCGCGAAGGCCAGCACCTTGTTGGCCTTGTACCAGGTCAGCAGCACGTCGGCCAGGTTGGCCCCGGCGTCCTGGCCGTGGTCGTAGGCCAGGTACTCGGCGACGAGCTGGTTGGACGTCTCCCACGTCTCCTGCTCGTGGCCCGCGGCGGCCTTGGCCATGCGGTAGTGCTGACGCCCCGCAAAACTGCAGTCACCGACCCCGTCGGGGTGCGTGGTGCAGGTCTTGTCCGGGCCGTTGCCCAGCATGCCCCAGTCGGTGATGCCCGCCGACACGTCGACCGGGTAGGCCGGCGGCGGCAACGGCGTGCTCAGGTAGCTGGACACGTACTGGATGTTGAACCGCTGCGCCGGTGGCTTCACCGGCCGCCGGCCACGAAGGCCGGCGGTTCGGATATCGGGCATTTGCAAACCCCGCTCGTGTGAGGGCGATGACGCTCCCTTGTCATCGCGGCCAGGGGTCATCCTGGCAGAGCGCGGGCCGCTGGGCGGCGCGGTAGACCGCGCCACGCGGGCGTTGCCCGGTACTGCTTAGCTGGCCTGCTCCTGCCCCTCGGCGTGGGCCTCGTCCTGGTCCCCGGCCTGGTCCTTGGCCAGGCTGGCCCGGACCTCGTCCATGTCCAGCTCGCGGGCCTTGGTGATCAGCTCTTCCAGGGCCGCCTCGGGCAGCGCGCCGGGCTGGGCGTAGAGCACCACGTTGTCCCGGATCACCATCAGGGTCGGGATGGACGAGATGCCGAACGCCTGCGCCAGATCAGTCTGCGCGTCCGTGTCCACCTTGCCGAACACCGCGTCCGGGTACCGCTCCGACGCGCTCTCGAAGATCGGCCCGAACATCCGGCACGGCCCGCACCAGGACGCCCAGAAATCCACCAGGACCATGTCCGCGCTGCCGACTACGGACTCGAAGTTCTCGCCCGTCAGCTCGACCGTCGCCATGGAATCTCTCCTCAGGTCTCACCAGGTATCCCACGGTGGAATACCCGCCAGGGTATGCAACCAGAGGGGGTGGCAGTGCATTCCCGGAGCCACCCGTAGTAGCCACCTTGCCCCGCCAGTTATGCCCGGCACGGCGATTTCGGGGTAGTTGTTACCGCTTTGTGGATCGCGGGTGGAGGTCGGCGCCGTCGGCGTCCATCCATTTGATGGCGGCGCCGGGCTCGGGACGCCACCGGGCCATGGCGGCCAGCAGGGCCTCCGGGGTGGCGCCGGCCAGGATTATCTCCCGGTGCCCGGGCCGCACGAACCGCTCGGCCACTGCGTGGTCCAGGAAGCGCAGCAGGTCGTCGTAGTAGCCGAGCAGGTTCAGCAGCCCGGTCGGCTTGGCGTGCAGGCCGAGCTGGGACCACGTGACGACCTCGGCGAACTCTTCCAGCGTGCCCATGCCGCCGGGCAGCGCGATGAAGCCGTCGGCCAGCGCGGCCATGGTGGCCTTGCGCTCGTGCATGGAGCCGACCACGCGCAGGTCGGCCAGCCCACCGTGGGCCACCTCGGCCTCGGCCAGCTGGGCCGGGATGACCCCGGTGATCTCGCCGCCGGCCGCCAGCACCGCGTCGGCCAGCGCGCCCATCATGCCGACGTGGGCACCCCCGTAGACGACCCGGATACCCCGCGCGGCCAGCAGCCGGCCGAGCGCGGCCGCGCCGGCCGGGTACTCGGGGCGGCGGCCCGGGTTGGACCCGCAGAACACGCAGACCGAGCGGAGGCTGGCCACCGCGGTCAGCTGTCCAGGCCCAGCGTGAACGTGGGCTTGGGGGTGGTCGCGGGCAGCCGGTGCTCGTCCGGCAGGCGTACCGACAGGTCAGAGGTGAAGACCCCGCCGGCCTCGGCGCCCGCGGTGTGGGCCAGCCGGCTGTCCGCCGCCTGCGGCTCCCAGGTCTGCGCGTCGCCCGAGCTGCTGCCGGACAGGGGCATGGTTCCTCCCGTAGCTGCGGTCCCCGGGCTCAGCGTAGTCCTGCGCGGGCCCAGTGAGATGATCGGATGCCGATGGCCAGGGGGAGAACCGGGTGGCACTGATCTGCGTCCTGGGCGACGCCCATCTCGACGTGGTCGTCCGGCTGGCCGGGCCGGTCGCACCGGATACCGACACCCCGGCACACACCCGGGTCGGAGTGGGCGGCCAGGCGGCGAACGTGGCCGCCTGGGTCAGCGCGCTCGGCGGCCAGGCCCGGCTCATCGCGGCCCGTGGCACCGACCTGGCCGCCGGCCTGATCACGCAGGAGCTGGCCGGGCGCGGGGTCGAGCTGGCCGGCCCGGTGCTGGACGGCCCGACCGGCGTGGTGGTCTCGCTGTCCGAACGCGGCACCAGCCGGTCCATGCTGACCGACCGCGGGGTGGGGCCGCGGCTGGCCGCGGGTACCCTCGACCCCGGCTGGCTGGCCGGCTGCGGCTGGCTGCACCTGCCGGCCTACAGCCTGGCCAGCGAGCCGGTCAGCGGGGCCGCGCTGGCCGCCGCGGAACAGGCGCCACGGCTCAGCGTGGACCTGTCCTCGACCGCGCTGCTGCGCGATTACGGGGCGGAGCGGTTCCGCGGCCTGCTGGGCCGGCTGCGGCCGGAGGTGGTGTTCGGCACCGAGGACGAGGTGGCGCTGATCGGCGAGCTGCCCGGCCCGGCGCTGGTGGTGAAGCTGGGCGCGCGGGGTGTGCGGGCCGGCGGCCGGGTGCACCCGGCCCGGCCGGTCCACGCGGTGGACCCGACCGGTGCGGGCGACGCGTTCGCGGCCGGCTACCTGGTTGGCGGGCTCAGCCTGGGCCTGGACGCGGCCGCCCGGGCGGTGGCCAAGATGGGAGCGATGCCGTGACGAACGGAGCGGGGCCGCAGCTCACCGGCGAAGTGGCCGGCGCGCTGGCGGCCGGCCAGCCGGTGGTCGCACTGGAGACCACGCTGGTCTCGCACGGCTTCCCGGGCGGGCAGGGCGTCGAGGTGGCGCTGGCCAGCGAGGCCCGCGTCCGGGCGGCGGGCGCGGTGCCGGCCACCGTCGGCATCGTGGACGGGGTGCTGAAGGCCGGGCTGACCGTGGCCGAGCTGAACCGGTTCGCCGAGGCGGGGGAGTCCGCCCGCAAGTGCGGCGCCCGCGACCTGGCGCCCGCCGTGGTGCAGGGCGCGCTCGGCGCGACCACGGTCGGCGGCACGCTGGCCGTGTGCCGGGCGGCCGGGATCCGGTTCATGGCCACCGGCGGCACCGGCGGCGTGCACCGCGGCTTCGCCGCCAGCCTCGACATCTCCGCCGACCTGGCCCAGATCGCCCGGACCCCGGCGCTGGTGGTGTCGTCCGGGGTGAAGTCGATCCTGGACGTCGCGGCCACCTCGGAACTGCTGGAGAGCCTGGGCGTGCCGGTGCTCGGCTGGCGCACCGCCACGCTGCCCATGTTCTACAGCACTACCGGCGGACCTCCCGTGTCCGCGACGGTGACCGCGGTCACGGAGGTGGCCCGCATCACCGCGGAGCATTTTCTGCTGAACGCCCCGGCCGGCTTGCTGCTGGCCCGCCCGCCGGAGCCGTCGCTGGATATCGAGCCGATCCTGGCCGAGGCCGTCGCCCGGGTGCAGGCGCAGGGTATCCGCGGCCAGGCGGTGACCCCGGCCGTGCTGGCCCTGGTCCACGAGCTGAGCGACGGGCGCAGTGCCGAGGTGAACCGCAAGCTGATCGAGGACAACGCGGCGCTGGCCGCCGAGGTCGCGGTGGCCCACGCGGAACTGGCAGAGTAACGGCGCACAGAACCTGCCGCACGGGGCATAAACACGGACGGACCTGGAGGCCGGACATGCGGATCGGTGTGACACTGCGCGACGCGGCCGGGCCGGACGCGCTGACCAGGGTGCGTGACGAACTGCAGCGCGCGGTGGACGACGGCTTCCCGTCGGCCTGGATGAACAACATCTTCGGCTTGGACGCGCTGACCACGCTGGCCGTGGTGGGCAGCCAGGTGCCCGGGATCGAGCTGGGCACCGCGGTGGTGCCCACTTACCCGCGGCACCCGGCGGCGCTGGCCCAGCAGGCGCTGACCGTGGCCGCGGCCACCGGCGGCCGGCTGGCCCTCGGCGTGGGCCCGTCCCACCAGATCGTCATCGAGGCCATGTTCGGCTACTCGTTCGCCAAGCCGGCGCAGCACACCCGGGAGTACCTGTCCATCCTCCGCCCGCTGCTGCACCGCGAGCCGGTCTCGTTCACCGGGCAGCAGCTCAGCGCGCACATCACGCTGAGCACCCCGGCGCCGGGCCCGGTGCCGCTGCTGCTGGCCGCGCTGGGCCCGGCCATGCTCCGGGTGGCCGCCGAACTGGCCGACGGCACCGTGCTGTGGATGACCGGGCCGGCCACGGTGCGCGACCACATCGTGCCCACCATCACCGCGGCCGCGGCGGCGGCCGGGCGGCCCAGCCCGCGGATCGTGTGCATCCTGCCGATCTGCGTGACCAGCGACCCGGACGCGGCCCGGACCGCGGCGGCCCGGGTGTTCGGTCACTACGGTGACCTGCCGTCCTACCGGGCCATGCTGGACCGTGAGGGCGCGGCCGGCCCGGCCGACGTGGCCGTGGTCGGTGACGAGACGGCGGTGGCCGCCCAGCTGGACGCGCTGGCCGAGGCCGGGGTGACCGACTTCGTGGCGGGCGAGTACGCCCGCGGCCAGGACGCCGTGCGCACCCGGGAGTTCCTCCGCACCCGGCTCGGCTGACCCCTCCATGGACCTTCGGACCTGGTGTCATCGCTGGCCAGCGAGCAGACTGGGAGCAACCGGAGGGGTTGGAGGATCATGCCGTTCCTCAACCGTGCCGATGCGGGGCGGCGGCTGGCCGGTGTGCTGACGGGTGTGCCCGGCGCCGATGCGATCGTGCTCGGCCTGCCCCGGGGCGGCATCCCGGTCGGCTACCAGATCGCCCAGGCGCTGGGCGTTCCGCTGGATGTGATCCTGGTCCGCAAGGTGGGCCTGCCCGCCCAGCCCGAGCTGGCCATGGGGGCCATCGGCGAGGATGGCGTCCGGCTGGTCAACACCGAGGTGACGGCGGCCGAGCAGGTCAGCGAGCGGGTGTTCGCCGAGGTCGAGCAGCGCGAGCGGGCCGAGCTGCTGCGCCGCGCGGAACGGTACCGGCTGGACCGGCCCCGGGCGGTGCTGGCCGGGCGGACCGCGATCGTGGTGGACGACGGCATCGCCACCGGGTCCACGGCCCGGGCCGCCTGCCAGGTCGCCCGGGCGCACGGGGCGGCCCGGGTCATCCTGGCCGTGCCGGTCGCGCCGCGCGGCACGGTCGCCGCGCTGGGCCAGGTCGCGGACCAGGTGGTCTGCCTGGAGTCCCCGGAGCCGTTCTACGCCATCGGCCAGTGGTACGAGGACTTCGCCCAGACCAGCGACGCCGAGGTGGTCCGGCTGCTGCGGGCGGCCGCGGACGGGGGCACCGGCCAGGAGGTCCGGGTGCCCGCCGGGCCGGTCACCCTGGCGGGCCAGCTGACGGTCCCGCCGGGCGCCCGCGGCGTGGTGCTGTTCGCGCACGGCAGCGGCAGCGGCCGCGGCAGCCCGCGCAACGTGTTCGTGGCCGGGACGCTGCACCAGGCCCGGCTCGGCACACTCCTGTTCGATTTGCTCACCCCGGACGAGGAAGGGGAGGCCGGCCGGCGCAGCGTGTTCGACATCGGCCTGCTGGCCGGGCGGCTGGCCGCCGCCACCAGCTGGCTGCGGGAGCAGCCCGGGATGGCCCAGCTCAGCCTGGGCTACTTCGGGGCCAGCACCGGGGCGGCGGCCGCGCTGCGGGCCGCGGCCCAGCCGGGCAGCGCCGTGGCGGCCATCGTGTCCCGTGGCGGCCGGCCGGACCTGGCCGGCCCGCAACTCGGCGCGGTCCGCGCGGCCACCCTGCTCATCGTGGGCGGGCTCGATGACCAGGTGCTGGCGCTCAACGTGGCCGCGCAGGCCCGGCTGCAGGCCGAGAACCAGCTCGCGGTGGTGCCCGGGGCGGGCCACCTGTTCGCCGAGCCGGGCACCCTGGATCAGGTGGCCGGGCTGGCCCGGGATTGGTTCGCCAGCCATCTCCACGCTGGTGATCCCGCGGAAAACTGACCGCGGCCCGCCATTTTGTTAGGGTAAGTCCCTCTTCAGCTAGCTCGTGCCTGGCCGCCAGCTCACCGGAGGTGCCGCCAATGCGTCAGAAATGGATCTGGATCTTTGCCGCCAGCTTAGCGACCGCGCTGGTCATCGCGGCTTGTGGCAGCTCGGGCGGGGCCAAGCCGGCCGCCAGCGGGCTGGAAAAGACTCACCTCACGGTGGCCGCCCTGCCGATCGTGGACGACGCCCCGCTGTTCCTGGCGATCAAGAAGGGCTATTTCAGGCAAGAGGGCCTGACCGTTACCCCGAAGGTCATCACCCAGAGCACGCTGGCCCTTCCTGACCTGCTGCACGGCAGCGTGGACATCGTCGGCGGCGGCAATTACGTGTCCTATATGGAGGGCCAGGCCAGCGGCACGTTCAGCCTGAAGATCCTGGTGGCCGGCACGGAATGCAAGACGACCAGCTTCGGGGTGCTGGCGCTGCCCAGTTCCGGCATCACCTCACCGGCCAAGCTGGCGGGCAAGACCATCGCGGTCAACCTGACCAACAACATCCAGACGCTCACCGCCAACGCCGCGCTCAAGGCGGACGGGGTCAACCCGGCCACGGTGAAGTACGTGGTCGTCCCGTTCCCGGACATGGCCGCCGCGCTCAAGGCCGGCCGGGTCAGCGCGATCAGCGTGGTGGAGCCGTTCCTGACCGGTGCGGAGCAGGCGCTCGGGGCCAAGATGGTGCTGTCCCAGTGCTCCGGATCGCTGGCCAGCTTCCCGCTGTCCGGCTACTTCGCCACCGCGGCCTGGGCGCAGCAGAACCCGCGCACAGCGGCGGCGTTCCAGCGAGCGATGGAAAAGGCCCAGGCCTACGCCGACGCCAACCCGGACGCGGTGCGCCAGGTGCTGCCCACCTACACCAAGGTCACCGCGGCGGCGGCCCAGCACCTGGTGCTGAACTCCTTCCCGGCCACGCTGTCCGCCACCGAACTGCAGCGGGTGGCCGACCTGATGCACACCGGCGGGGTGCTGAAGAGCGCGTTCACCGTGCAGCCGATGCTGTTCCACTGAGGACGCTGCCCTGGTGAAGATCCGGTGGTCCTCGGCCGTGGCGGCCGGCCGCGGGCTGGCCGGGATCGCCGTGTTCCTGCTGCTGGCCGAGCTGCTCGGCCGGGCCGGTGTGATCAGCCAGTCGGTGCTGCCGCTGGCCTCCACGGTGCTGGCCCGCACCGCCGGGCTGGCGGCCAACTCGCAGTTCCTCGGCGACGTGGCCGCCACGCTGGGCGCGTGGGCCCTGGGCATGGCCATCGCGGTCGCGCTGGCCGTGCCGGGCGGGGTGCTGCTGGGCAGCCTGCCCGGGGTGCGCAGCGCCACGCTGGCCATCGTGGAGTTCCTCCGGCCGATTCCCTCGGTCGCGCTGATCCTCCTGGTCGGCCTGCTGATCGGACCCGGGCTGCGGATGAACGTCACGCTGATCGTCTACGCGGCGGTCTGGCCGGTGCTGTACAACACGATCTACGGGCTTGACGACACCGACCCGGTCGCCCGGGAGACGCTGCGCGCGTTCGGCTTCGGCCGGCTGGCCCAGATCAGGTTCCTGGCCCTGCCCGGCGCCGCCCCGTTCATCGCCACCGGGATCCGGCTCTCCTCGTCGATCGCGCTCATCCTGTCCATCAGCACCGGGTACCTGACCGGCCGGATCAGCGGCGCCGGGATCGGCGCGTTCATCGCCGAGGCGAATACCGGGGCGGGCAACACCGCGCTGGTGCTGGCCGCCGCGATCTGGACCGGCCTGCTCGGGCTGCTGCTCAACGGGGTGCTGCTGGGCGCGCAGCACCGGCTGCTGCCGTGGGCCGAGCAGTACCGGGCGGAGGCGGCCTGATGCGCCGGTCACGGTGGTGGTACCGGCTCGGCGTGCTGGTGGCCGCGGTGGCCGTCTGGGAGCTGTGGGCCCGGGCCGAGGGCAGCCCGTTCTTCCCGCCGCCGTCCACCGTCGTGGCCAAGATGCATCAGCTCTGGTTCTCCGGGCCGGCCACGCATCTGTTCCTGACCCCGGACGCGGCCGGCAACATCCTGCCCAGCCTGGGCCGGATCCTGGCCGGGCTGGCCATCGCGATCGTGGCCGGCGGCGCGCTGGGCATCGCGCTGGGCCGGTCCGCCGCCGCGGCCGGCTTCCTGGACCCGCTCCTGCAGTTCGCCCGGGCGCTGCCCGCGGTCACCCTGGTGCCGGTGTTCATCGCCCTGTTCCGGATCGGCACCCAGATGGAGGTGGCGACGATCGCGTTCGGCACCGTCTGGCCCATCCTGCTGAACACCGCGGACGGCGCGCGGCACCTCGACCCGGTGCAGGTGGAGACGGCCCGCGCGTTCCGGCTGCCCGGCTGGCAGCGGCTGACCACCCTGATCATCCCGGCGGCGCTGCCGAAGTTCTTCGCCGGGCTGCGGCTGAGCATCGCGCTGGCCCTGATCCTGATGGTGTTCGCCGAGCTGGCCGGCAGCAGCAGCGGCATCGGCTACGAGATGAACAACGCGGAGAGTTCGTTCAACATGACCTGGCTGTGGGCCACCCTGGTGCTCATCGCGATCCTCGGCAACCTGCTGAACGGGCTGGAACTGGCGGTACAGCACCGGGTGCTGGCCTGGCACCGCGGCCAGCGGCAGGCAGGGAGCTGACCAGCATGCTCGAGATCACTGACCTGACCCACAGCTACGGGCCGCCGGACCGCGCGCACCCGGCGCTGAGCCAGGTCTCACTCCGGGTGGCCGACGGCGAGCTGGTCAGCATCGTCGGCCCGTCCGGCTGCGGCAAGTCCACCCTGCTGCGCTGCGCCGCGGGCCTGATCACCCCGGCGGCCGGGACGGTGCGGCTGGACGGCGCCCGGGTGGACCGGGTGCCCGACGGGCTGGCCGTGGTGTTCCAGGACTACAGCCGGTCGCTGCTGCCCTGGCTGAGCGTGCGGGACAACGTCGCGCTGCCGCTGCGCCGCACCGGGCAGACCCGGCGGGCGCGGCGGGACGCGGCCGGGGCCGCGCTGGCCACGGTGGGCCTGCCGGATACCGGGGACCGCTACCCCTGGCAGCTGTCCGGCGGGATGCAGCAGCGGGTGGCCATCGCCCGGGCGCTGGCCTGCGACCCACGGCTGCTGCTCATGGACGAGCCGTTCGGCTCGGTCGACGCGCAGACCCGGGAGGATCTGGAGGACCTGGTGCTGGCCGTGCGCCGGGAGCGGGACATCACCATCCTGCTGGTCACCCACGACATCGACGAGAGCGTGTACGTGGGCGACCGGGTGGTGGTGCTGACGCCCAGCCCCGGCCGGATCCGGGCCGACCTGCCGGTCTCCCTGCCCGCACCGCGCGACCAGATCAGCACCCGGGAGCTGGCCGCGTTCGTGCAGCTCCGCGCCACCGTGGGCCGCCTGGTCCGGGAGCGGGCGGCGGAACCGGTGGCCGGGCGGGACTGAGCCCGCCCGGCCCCCAGCTCAGAACGCCGGGACCGGGCCGATCGGGCCGGTCAGCGGCAGCACCACCAGGCACGGCACCTTGACCGGCTGGGCCGGGTCGAGGGCGTTCAGCATGTCGGCCATGGCCACCGGGTCGGCGGCGATTTCCAGATGGTCGCTGGCATCCAGCGCGCACTGGTTCTGCAGCGTGATGTTGGTGACGTTGGCGGCGGCGGGCAGGAACGCGTTGGTGTAGGGGGTCACTACCTCGTCGCCCTTGGTCTCGATGACCGTGTAGTTCACCCCGGACACCGTGGGCGTCGCGTTCAGCTTGGCCAGGAACGCCGAGCCTTCCTCCTGCTCCACACAGGCGGTGCAGGCCGTGGCGAGCACGGTATTGATCGGGTCGATGAGGTCAATGTCGGCGCCGAGCACGGTCAGCCCGTCCAGTGTGGTCCCGTAATTGGACGGGGCCAGCGCCACGAACGTGTTCACCTTGGCCGCGCCGCCCAGGAAGCTGAGGTAGTAGCGCGGCATCATCCCGCCCTGTGAGTGGCCGACGAGATCCACCTTCGCCGCCCCGGTCGCGGCCAGCACGGTGTTGACGAACGTGGCCAGCTGGGCCGCGGACGCCGCGATGTCGCCGGTGCCCTGCAGGTCCGCGGTGGCCGAGCTGCCGCCATAGTTGAACGCGAACACGCAGTACCCGTGATTGGCCAGGATGGGCGAGGCCGCCTGCCAGTTGTCATTCATGTTGGCCAGCGTCCCGTGCACCAGGATCACCGGATACGGGTGCGCCGCACTGGGCTGGCAGGAGAAATCGTTGGCCCCGGGCGGCGGCGTGGTGGGCGAATTGAACGTGGTCGCCGCGCCCGCCAGGAAGTCGTAGTTGACCGGTAACGTGGCCGCGCTGGCGCTGGCCGCGGGCCCGGCCGCGGTCAGCACGCTCGCGGTGAGCACGGCCGCGCTGGCCGTGGCGCTGAGCAGAGTGATTCGTCGGGTAAGGCTGCGGAAAGGCATCCTTGCCTCCCATGCTCGGTGGACCTGGAATCCGGTACCCCCGAAGCTCCGGTGGTCAAATTAGACCTCGGCCCGGTGTTGCCGTCTGCTCACCCGGTTCAGCCTGCTCAGCGGGCCGTTTGTCCGGCGCGGACAAGGAATCTACTCACGGGTAATGACCGGGCGGGCGGTCTCGTGTAGGTTCTGGGCAGCGGGCGACGCTGCGGTCACCCCCGTGCTGGCGTCGCCGGGACCAGGGTGGTGAGGCGGCATGCGGCCAGTGACTGAGGCCACGGCGAACGGCGCTGGGGGCTGGCCGCCGGTGCCGCGCGAGGTGGCCGAGGTGCTCCGGCCCGAGCTGGACCGGGCGACCGAGGAAGTGATCGGCGCCATCCAGCGCGAGGTGCCCGAGTACGCCCGCCCGCACGACGGCCACTACACCTCGGTGGTGCGCCGGGCGGTTCACGAGGCGGTGCACCAGTTCGTGCGGCGCATCGCCGACCCGGCCACCTCCCGCGATACCACCGTGGACCTGTTCACCGGCATCGGCCGGATCGAGGCGGCCGAGGGCCGCAGCCTGGAGCCGCTGCAGGCGGCGCTGCGGCTGGGCGCCCGGGTCACCTGGCGCACACTGTGCGAGCAGGCGGTCCGCGGCAGCCTGAGCGTCGACGTCATCGGCCCGGTGGGCGAGGCGCTGTTCCTGTACATCGACGAGCTGGCCGCCGCCTGCGCCGAGGGGTTCGCCCGGGCCAGCGCCGAGGTGGCGGGCGAGCTGGAGCGCCGCCGGCGGCGGCTGCTCGACCTGATCGTCACCGAGCCGCCGGTATCGCGCGAGGCCATCACCGACCTGGCCCGGGCGGCGGGCTGGCCGGTGCCACGCAAGGTGGCCGTGGTCGCGCTGGAGGACCGCAGCCAGGATCACTTCGGCCCGCTGCCCGCGCTGCCCCCTGACGTGCTGGTGGACATGACCCGGCAGGACCCGTGCCTGCTGGTGCCGGACCCGGACGGGCCGGGCCGGGCGGACATGATCGAGCGCGGCCTGCGCGGCTGGACCGGGGCGCTCGGCCCGGCGGTGCCGCTCAGCCGGGCCGGCTGCTCGCTGCGCTGGGCCCGGCAGGTGCTGGCGCACAGCCGCCGCGGCGCGATCCGGGCCGGCCGCGGGCTGATCCACTGCGAGGAGCACCTGACCTCGCTGGTGCTGCTGTCCGACGAGGAGCTGGCCCGGGTGCTCAGCTCGGTCTGGCTCGCCCCGCTCAGCCGCCTGCGGCCCAGCCAGCAGGACATCATCGCCGAGACGCTGCTGGCCTGGCTGCAGAACGCCGGCAACGCCCGGCTGGCCGCCAGCCAGCTACATGTCCACCCGCAGACGGTGCGCTACCGGCTGCGCCAGATCCAGGAGCTGTTCGGCGACGCGCTGGCCGACCCGGCGGCCCGGTTCGACCTCGAGGTCGCGCTGCGCGCCCGCCAGTTGCTCCGCAGCCGCCCGGGCTGAACGCGACCGACGGTGGCAGCGCGCTGCCGGGCGCCGATGGCCGCCTCGCGTTGCTGGAACGCGTAGCCGGCCAGCCCGGCGGTCAGCACCACCAGCACCGTGAGCGCCGCCACCAGACGATGCAGCACTCGCGTGCGCCCGCGTTCGGCCGCGTGCTGCCGTTCTTCGGCCGCGGCCGCCGCGGCCAGGAACGCCCGGGTCAGTGCGGTCAGGCCGGCGGCGTTCACCGGGTCGGCGGCCCAGTCCCTGGCCACCGTCAGCTGGCCGCCGCGAAGCAGCGCGGCCGGGTCCCGGCCGGCCTCGTCCCAGGCCCGGGCCGCGTCGTTGATCCGCCGCCGGGTGCGCAGCCCATCCCGGTTGGCGTCGATCCAGCCGCGCAGCTGCGGCCACGCGGTGAGCAGCGCGTCGTGGCTGATCCGCGCGACGGCGCTGTCCACCGTGATGAGCCGGGCCGCGACGAACCGGGCCAGCACGTCGCCAGCCGGGATACCCGGGGCGGCCCAGTCCTGCAGCTCGGCCAGCTGCACCGCCCTGCGGGTTTCCGGCTCGTCGTCGGCCACCCGCACCAGGCCCAGGAACAGCCGCCGCGCCACCTCCTGCCCGGCCGGGCCGAGTGAACCGTAGACCTCGTCGGCGGTGCCCGCGATCGCGTGCTGGATACCCCCGCTGGCCTGGTAGTCGAGCACGGTCAGCTGGCTGCCCTGGCTGCGGGCCCAGGTGGTGAGCAGCGCATGGGACAGCAGCGGCAGCGCCCCCGCCTCGTGCGCCGGGCCCGCCCCGGAGGCGCCGGCCGCGCGTGGGGACAGATCGCGCAGCAGCAGCTCGACCAGGCCGTCGGCCACGCTGAGCCGGGCCCGCCGAGCCGGTTCCACGATGACCTGGACCACCTCGGCGCGGGTCATCGGGCCGACTGCGACCTGGCGTACCTGCAACGCGCGAGCCAGCCCGGGATGGTGCCGCGCCCGGTGGCAGAAGTCGGCGCGCAGCGCGATCGCGACGACCGCGGGGCCGGACAGGGCGCACAGCGTGGCCATGAAACAGCCCTGCTCGGTCTCGTCTGCGCCGGTGGTGAAGACCTCCTCCAGCTGGTCGACCACGATGACCGGGCTGGTGCCGGCCGGCCCTGCCGGGCCAAGGAGCTGGGCCGCGGCCGCCGGGCCGGCGCGCAGCGCGGACTCGATCGCGGCGCTGCCGGACGGCTGGCCCGGCACCGCGGGGCGCTGGCTGACCAGCGCCGCGAGCTGGCCAGCCAGCGTGGCCAGCGGGGTGGGACCTGGGGTGAACAGCGCTAACGGCCGCTCCGGGCTGGTCACCAGGGCCGGGATCAGCCCGGCCCGCAGCACCGAGGACTTGCCTGACCCGGACGGCCCGGCCACGATCAGCGGGACGCCGGGCGGGCCACCGTCCGGGGCGGCCGCACGGACCAGCCGGCCGGTCAGGTCCGCGCGGCCGGAGAACCAGCTGGCGTCGTGCGGCTGGAAGCTGGCCAGCCCCCGGTACGGCGCGGTGGTGACGGGCCGGCCTGGGCAACGGCGGGCCCGGGCCAGCGCGCTGGCCCACTCGGCCAGCCGGCTGGAGTCCGTCTCGCCGCACGCGGCCAGAATCCGCCGCAGCAGGTCAGGCTGGGTGGGCAGCGGCAGGTGCCGCCCGGCGAAGTAGTCACCCGCGGTGCTGACCGGGACGCCCGCGGCCCTGGCCACGTCCCGGATCGTCCGCCCGGCGTCCTGCCGGGCCCGGGTTAACTGCTGGGCGAAGTCCTGCTGGGTGGTGATGCGGCCCGGATCCGCGGCCGGTGGTTCTCCCAATTCGACGGGCATGCTCAAGGTCCCCCCTCCATGGGCCACGGGGGCCCCTGTCTGCATGACTCCCCGGCGGCTCGGTCAGTTCACCTGGCCGGCCGAATTGATACCAGCCCGGAATGGTCACGGTCGGCTGTCCGACGTTGTCCGAGGGTTATCTGCGGGGCTGTGCGGGCCGTCACTGGCTGCCACAGTTAGTTGCTCTCGGCAGTTGAGCGGTTCAGAGGGGGGACCAAGTGGAGCAGACAGAGCTGCCCGTGAGCGCAGAACATTCGGTCCAGAAGCCGGGCTTGCTCAGCCGGATTTCGTCCGGACTGACGTCATTCGCGGCCATCGCCACCGCGCTGGCCACCATCATGACCTCGGCGACCGCCATCCTCGGCGTGGTCGCGCACCGTCAGGCCACGCAGTTGCAGCAGGCGCATGCCCAGGTCAGCCACCAGGCCCAGCAGATCACCAAGTTGCGCGTCCAGGCCGCGACGGCCGCTTCGAAGCACACCGGCCAGGCTGCGTCCAGCTCGCCTGGCCCGGCCGCGTCCAGCAGCGCGCTGCACTACTTCAGCAACATGAACCCAACGGTGGACAACGCCGTTGTGGAGAACGGCCAGCAGGTCATCGGCGCGACGCCGTACGTCAACACGATCTCGTTCGGGTGCGAGGGCGCGGACAACGGCCAGCCGGACGAGGCTTACGATGTGGCCGGCAGCAGCACGTTCACCGCCGAGATCGGCATCCCGGACAACACGCAGGGTGCCACCGACGCCATTGCCACCATCACGTTCAGCAACGAATCCGAGCAGCAGATTGGCAAGACGTACCAGGTGTGGCTGGGCCACCCCGTCTCGGTGTCGATGGACGTGACCGGGGTCACCCAGCTCGGCATCACCTGCGACGCCAGGGACCGGCGCACCAACCAGGATGAGGACGGCAACTTCGACGTGTCGCTGGGCAACGCCGGGATCTCGTGAGGGATCGCCGCTGCCCGGCTGGCAGGCCCTTCCGGCGGG
>Ga0335085_10001261_pt1 | contig 56337 bp, 47 predicted proteins | sample Lox_Sample_45_FD_206712 | JGI IMG/M metagenome (GOLD analysis project Ga0335085, IMG submission 206712) | Soil microbial communities from Loxahatchee National Wildlife Refuge, Florida, United States - Lox_Sample_4.5 | ecosystem: Environmental > Terrestrial > Soil > Wetlands | place: USA...
AGTCGCGCAGCGACGATGAAGGAGTCCGCTGTCCTGTTCCGCGTCACGGCAGCCTGATGCAAGCCCGAAACGGGAGCTTTTTTGGAGAAAACGAGGGAGCGAGGGAACCGATGCCCTGCATGGTCAACCAAGGCCTCGAACGATATCGAATCCGGGTTGAAGCAGGATCCCGATCTGCAGGCACAGGTTGGCGTAACAGGTCACATGAATCGATGATCCCGCTGCACACCAATCACTACGGCTGGTCGGGAAATTCGATTACTCTCGCCGTCCCGCTTTGTCCGCTCCATTGTCGGCGAAGTAATGTACGGTTACGTCGTCTCCGACTTCCACCCGGTTCCCGCGCTGCACAGTCCGCGCTTTCGGTGGAGGCGTGAAAATCCGTACCGTCACATCTTCCGCAACATAATCGACCTCATTCGGACCCATCTCCACTCGGCGGAACGCGGGCAGTGCGCGTTTCACCTTTGCCACTGCCTGTGTGTGAGATGGGCTGGCACCTGGCAATGCGCCGGGGGGTTTTGCCGCAATGTTCGGCTCAGCGGCGTATGCCTGGACGGTAGAGCGTGACGAATCCGACATATGAATGTAGGCCCAACTGGCGATTGGTACGGCGAGCGTTGTTGTCACAATAGTGATCGGCCAACGGCGCCAGAGATTCCTCAGGAGAGAGCGGACCAACAACTGATTCATGGCATTGTGCCTCCGCAGGGGAGTGGGAGCGTGGCCCAGTGATGCCTTTGTCCGTCGCAGAACTCACGAACAACGAAAATGTAAAAGAAGTGATCTCGATTGTACCACTGTAAGTCCTTGCAGTTTCTTCTTGAATACGACTCTAGTACCTCAGTTGGAACCTAGGCACAACTTACGATGCTCTGGTGGAAGCAAAGGATCGCTGATATAGGTTCTTGATCGAGGGTCATGAAGGATGTTGCTCTCCCCACGCTCTTCTGAAATAGCCAGCGTGGCTACCAATAGGTATACTGCTGCGCAGATTTCTCCTGTCCTGAAGTGTGGCTGATGTGAATCCTGACGAAAATAGTCCTGACGACACTAGTCCCGACTCAGCGCTTGCCGCGCCTGAGACGACTGCGCTCAGTGCGCTCGGTTCGACGACCGTAATCGGCCTGTACCATCTCTTGCACCGAGTCGGGATCGGCGGGATGGGCGAAGTCTGGCTGGCCGAGCAGAAGGAGCCCATCAGCCGCCGCGTAGCAATCAAGCTGATCAAGGCGGGATTGGATAGCCGCGAGGTCGTCGCGCGATTCGAGTCCGAACGCCAGACCCTGGCACTCATGGACCATCCGGCGATCGCAAAGGTCCTGGACGCTGGATCGACCGAACAAGGCTCGCCCTATTTCGTGATGGAGTACGTGAACGGCATTCCCATTACGAAATACTGTGACAAGCACCGCCTGACCACCGAACAGCGCATTGACCTTTTCACGCGCGTTTGTGAGGGCGTACAGCATGCCCACCAGAAAGCTATCCTGCATCGCGACCTGAAGCCGTCGAACATCCTTGTCAGCGAAGTCGACGGCAAGCCAGCGCCTCGGATAATTGACTTCGGAGTGGCTAAGGCGACGGCGCAGCGGATGACTGCCGATACTTTGTTCACGCAATTTGGATCGGTGGTTGGCACTCCTGCGTATATGAGCCCGGAGCAAGCCGATTCGGCCGGCGTCGACGTGGACACGCGAACCGATGTTTATTCGCTGGGCGTGGTGCTTTACGAATTGCTCGTTGGCGCCCTTCCGCTCGACTTCACCAAGTCCTCGCCGGACCAGTTTCGCAGCCGCTTGCGCGATGAAGATGCGCCTCGGCCCAGCACAAAATTGCGGACTTCTGGCGCGAAGTCGGACACCGCGGCACAGGCACGCAACACAGAATTAACAGCGCTCCTGCGGAAACTGCGCGGCGATCTCGACGCCATCACGCTCAAGTGTTTGGAAAAAGACAGGGCGCGGCGTTATGCGACTCCGTCTGAGCTCGCTGCCGATCTCGGGCGCTATCTGCGGAACGAGCCGATTATTGCCCGTCCCGCAAGCCTGTCGTATCGCGCACGGAAATATGCCCGGCGGCATCGGGTTGGCGTAACGGTGGCTGCCGGAGTTGCCCTTCTGCTCGTGGCCGCCACAGTCTCGCAGACCGTCGAACTACGGCGCATACGGCGGGAGCGCGACCGCGCCGACCGCGTCACCAAATTCATGATCAACATGTTCAAGGTATCGAATCCCAGCGAAGCACGCGGGAACGACGTTCGAGCGCGAGAGATCGTCGACAAGGCCTCGAACGATATCGAATCCGGGTTGAAGCAGGATCCCGATCTGCAGGCACAGATGATGTACACCATGGGATTGGTCTACGAAAGCCTGGGTCTTTACTCCAAGGCGGAATCGCTGTACAGCCGTGCCGCCGATATTCGCCGCTCCATTTTCGGCCCGACGGACCGCCGCACCCTGGAGGCCTCAAGCAAGCTTGCAAATGTGCTGACGGAAGAGAGCCATTTCCCCGAAGCAGAGAAGTTGGCACGTGAAACTCTAGACCTGCAGCGCCGCGCCTTCGGCCCGAAGGATCGCGACACCATCGACTCGGCATCAGAGCTCGCCATGATTCTTGACGATGAAGGCCGTTTCTCAGATGCGGAAAAACTTAATCGCGAAACGCTCGATATCGCCCGAGTAGCACTCGGTCCCGACGACGATGAGACCCGCATGACCAGGCAACATTTGGCTATCGATCTCGCCTATCAAGCCAAATACGCGGAAGCGGAAACGGTTTTTCGCGAGATCTATAAGGTAGATCGCAAGCGCTTGGGCGAAGATGATCCTAAAGTGTTGGGAGAACTGGTCAACGTCGGCAATATTTTGCTTCAACAGGAGAAATACCCCGAAGCCGAGAAGGTATATAGGGACGCGGCAACAATCATGTTGCGGGTTCTTGGCCCGGAACATCCTCGGACGCTATTGGACGAAGGAAATCTCGCGCTGGCACTGAAAAGCGAGAAGCATTATCCGGAGGCAGAACAATTGCTTCGTCAAGTTCTCGCTGCCAAACAGAAGAGTCTGGGACCCGAGAATCGCTCTACGCTCGTTACTAAAGGCAATCTCGGCGAGGTGCTTGCGCTCCAAGGCAAGAACGCCGAAGCAGAACAAATGACCCGTGAGACACTCGAGGCCGAACGCCGAACGCTGGGGCCGGACCACAGCGACACCATCGTTACATTGGAGGTCTTGGGAGAAGTCTTGCGGAACGAGAGGCGCTACCCGGAGTCGGAGAGAACTTACCAGCAGGTTCTTGAAACCCGACGGCGCGTCTTGGGCGTCGATCATCCCGACACTGCGCTGGCAGCCTTTAGTCTGGCTGAAGTTCAAGCATTGCAAAACAAGCGCGATGAGGCTTTGACGAATCTGACATTCGCTGTCGATCACCAACTGGCGCCCGACTATCGGCAGAGCCTCGAAAAGGACGAGAGCCTCAACTCGCTCCGTGGTGATCAACGCTTCGCGGCGCTGATGGCGAAATCGCAGAAAGTTGTGGCAGCCAGCGCCAAATCGAATTAGCGGACAAGCCTACGTCTTTGAACCGGATCTCTGGTTTGTCGCGGCGAACCAAAGCAGAAGTCCGATCCGTCAGCTTTCATCATTCGATCAAATGAAGCGTGTCCGCCCGCTAGCGTTCTTCGCGATCTGCGCCGCTGTGATGTTTTCCGCTTGGTAGTTGGAGCGAGATATTTCCGGCGCGCGATCCAACCTGCACATCCCATTGGACTTGCCTGCAACGGAGCCCAACAAAGAAGTTCGGCGGACATAGACAAATCCATGCGCGCCGATTGTCTTAACATTGAGACCGCAAAGTGGCCAGGACGGAACGAAATACCGCCGAGATCGAGGCCCTGTATCGGCAACATGGGGCGGCACTGCTGTTGTTCGCTTCGGCGATTTCGGGTGACCGGGGTCGCGGTCAAGATGCGGTTCACCAAGTGTTTTTGAAGGCGATCGAGAACGGAAACGTAAGCCAAGCCACAAACAAAAAAGCCTATCTCTTTGCGTGTGTGCGCAACGCCGTTCTTAGCGACGCCAAGGTTCAAGATCGACATATGCCTCTCGATGTCGACTCTGCATGGTTTAGTCCTCCTGACCGGGACTATGCCGGAGAGCAGAATCTGAGACGTGCGCTAGGCGAACTTCCGGATGATCAACGAGAAGTCATAGTTCTGCATGTGTGGGGCGAACTCACTTTCTCGGAGATCGCTGATTTGCTGGGTGTCAGCTCGAATACAGCGGCATCGCGGTACCGGTATGCCCTAGCCAAGCTGCGCGGCTCAATGTTAGCCAAGGAGAACTCTTGTGCAGACTCCCGATGATGAACAATTCGAAGCCTACTTGAAGCGATTCCATCCAATCGCCCCTGAGCCTGTTCCAACACTCAGCGTCGGCCATTCATCTCGGCGTTCGCACCCACTGGGGATTTGGCTTTCGGCAGTCGCAGCCATCCTTGTTATAGGGGCGATCATTTTGCATGTTCGCAGTAGTCGAATTGTTGTTTCGAATACGGCTAGCGATGCTGCAGTTGCCGAGCGGCATGCACCGTCGGAGCCACTAACCATGCGAAGCGCAAATGCTTGGCTCGCGACGGCGCCATCGTTTAAGGCAGCCGTTGACGACCTAGCGTTTCGTTCCCAAACCAGCTCACTTCCGAAAGGCAAACAGAGCGCGGTCGCGGTGCTAAGCAAGGAGAAAATCAGGTTATGAAAATCTTCAACACGATTCCTCCGATGATTCTGATTGCGCTGTTATCGGCGGGTTCGGCATTGGCTCAGCGGAATACGTCCCTCACAGAGAATGCAGCTTTGCGCTATTGGTCAGCATTCTCCGAGGTCCAGGATTCCGGTATCACGGACCAGCAAGCAAAAGAACTCAATGCTATTCTCGACGGTACAGCGCCGTACGACGATTCGAAATACAAGGATCTGCTTAAGAAAAACACATTGGCCCTTGAAATCATGGCCCGCGCGACTTCGCTTCCAAACTGTGACTGGGGATTGGATTACGGGCTCGGGCACGACATCCCGGTGGACTATGCCAGAAAGGCATTGGTCCTTGGGCGGCTGAACGTTCTTTATGCCTTTCACCTGCTTAAGACGGGGAATAAAGATGGGGCGGTTCGCGCTCTGGCGGTTGGCCTGCGGTTTTCGCATGATCTTGGAAACGGCGGATCACTTTTTGCCACGCTAATTGCAAAAGACCTTCTGATGAGTCACCTTAGGGCCGTCGCTGGCGCGCTGCGCTTAGAACAGCTATCCGCCGGCCAGCGATCACAACTGCAAACGGCCGTTGCGCGAGTAGGGGAAGGACTTGACTGGCCTATGGCAGCAAAGCGCGATCTTGAAGCCCTCCGCGGAGATTACGCAGGAAGCTCGCAAACGTCCGCAGCCTTGACACGGATTATTTCGTCATATGTTGCTGTTCTCAACGATGAGTCCAAACTACCTGCGCTAGATCAAGCGGTTCAAGGTGCCCCACAGGAACTTGCAAACGTGATCCCGAACGCAAAACGGGTTCTGGAACAAAAACAAGACTTGAACAACGCTCTTCTGCAGACACGCGCGCTGTTGCAATGATGGGGCGAGTCTTCTAGCGAATTCCTTGTAGTTATGGATTGGCCGTCCTGGAGTCATTACATGCCGTGTGAAACTGATCGCCACGCTTCCATTCGCACTTAATCGGCTGTAGTCGCGGCCGGGTGCACATTGGGCTTCTCAGCATCAGGTTGGTGCTGCAATCTTTCTGTCGGCCTCGAAGGCCCGGGAAAAAACACGCAGTCACCGTGAACACGGTATCTTTCGACAAATTCCTCCTGGCTCGTAGTTGTTTCGGCACGGTTCCAAGACATCGCGGCCCTCAGTCAGTATCTTCCCATCAGGTCCCGGCACACATGGTTGAACCTACTCGCTCTACCACGGCACGGCTCGCGCCCTCTTATCCCATCCTTCCTTTCAGAGTGTTTCCCCAGGGTGATGATAGTTAGGCATTTCAGGTGGGTAGCTTTCGACAAAACTACGGCAGAGGGAAACCCAGCCTATTTCGAATCATTGCCGGTCGTTATCCTTTATTTTCATCGCTCAGCCCCTGGTTCCGATAGGTCACTTTTGTAATGTTGTCAACGATTTGGGCAGGCTGGGCCAGCCGTGTCTCCATCTACAATCGACAGGCAGGGGTGTGTTTCAACTTGGCGCTTGAAGCACCGGTGCGGCCATGCCAGCCCAAACAGAGTCCAAAGCGCGGCTTGTGGAGCAGATCAATGCCTGTCTGCGTTCGGGCGACTACTCGCGCGCTATGGAGTTATTGCGAGCCGCAGCCGCGGGATTCCCCAACGACGCCGAGTTATCCGCCCTCGAAACGCGTGCCCAGGATGGCGTCAAGCGCAAGGCCGAGGCCGACCGCCTGATCACCGAAAGCCAGGAACTGTTCGCGCAGCAGAGATCCGCCGAAGCGATTCAGGTTCTGCGCAAAGCCTACGAACTGGATAAGAAGAATTCCCTCGCCCGCGCCATTCTTGCCAATGCGCTGGTGGAGCACGCGCAGTCAATGGTTGAGACGAATTGGCTCGAAGCCGAGACTCTGACCAATCAAGCCCTCAGCTTGAATCCGGCGCATCCCACGGCGAAAACGATCCTCAACCAGATCGTTCGCAGGAAAGAAACCAGCTCGGTGGACGACTGGGTTGCGCAAGCGCGCAAGCTGCAGTCTTCCGGGGATTTGTTTGCAGCGTTGGCATGGGTTGCGGAGGGATTGGCCGTTCATCCGCATGATGCCAAGTTGCTGCAGATGCAGGATGCTATTCAGCGCGACCAGGAAACGCGGCGACGCCAGGCTCGCCGGGGCGACCTGGACGACCTGCGCCGTATGCAGCACGAAATTGATAAAGCAGCGGACGCTGCTGCGAAGCAAGCACTCGCCGCGCGCATTCAAGCGCTGGCCGCCAAGCATTGGACCGACGGAGAAATCCTGTCGATTGCCAATGCCCTGCTCCTCCGCCTGGGACTGATTCCGCGAGACAGTTCCGGTACGTCGTCACGCAGCAAAGGCGCGACCGTGATTTTTCACGTACCCCGGCCCAGCGCTGCAGAATCTTCGGCAGACGCGACGAGCCAGACTTCGGCAATTGAGGTCTCACCCAGTCCGGTCCCGCCGAATCAGGTTCCTCTAGAGAATGTTCCTCCAATCGCCGTTGCGTCGAGCAGAATTGTCTCGAGTGATGGTGCAGCAGCTCAGCTTGCTCCTAAGCAACTCGCACCAGTGGATGTAGCGACGGATATTGTGCCGCCGAGCGTTGTAACGCCTGCCAAAGTTCCGGCGAAGATTGCAGCGAAGGCAAAAGTTGCGTCCCCGCCGCCGGTGGCGAATGTTTCTCCGGCGCCGGCCGTCGTCGCTCCCGTTGCTGAACCTGCGATAGCGGCGACGAAGGTCACAGCAAAATCTTCGCGGCCGAAGCAGTCTGCAGGATCAAATAGGACACCACTGATTGTCATTTCCGCCGCGGCGGTGATCCTGGTCGCCGCAACGTTCTTTTTCACGCGGAAGCATTACGCAGCACCTGAAGCCAAGACTCCGGCGGTCGCACCAAGTGTTTCGAGTGCTGTTGTTGCAACACCTCCGGTCCCTGCACCCGACACATCAAATCCGGTCGCGTCGGCGCCGCAAGCCACTGCTCCTCCGCAGCCGGTGCCCGATGCTGCGTCGGCATCGCCTGTTTCTCCCGACATCTCCGCCGCCACAAGCGCTCCGCAAGATCAGGCGGCCCCAAGCCAGACAACCAGGAATTCGGCTCCCATCGTTGCCGGGCACGAGGTAGGCACGCTCTTTGTGGTTGCCGGCCAAGATGATGCGAAAGTCTTCATCAACGGAAAGCTTCAACGCCAACTTACGCAGGGTGGCCAGTTGCGATTACCGGATCTCCCGACCAAAGAGTACGTGGTGCAAGTCTCCAAGAGCGGATTTCAGGATGTTCCGCAGCAGAAGATCCGAATTCGCAAGGACGAAGAGGTCAGGCTCGTTTTCAACCTTCAACCCCAACCACAACCGCAGCCTCGCATGGCATCGCTGACCATTCAGGGAGGCGCACCCGGAGCCGCGGTTCTCATCGACCAAGCTCCGGTCGGAACCATTCAGCCAGATGGGACGCTTTCTGTGTCCACCGTGAGTCCTGGAGACCATACCGTTGAACTGCGCAAAGATCGATTCAAGCCGCGGCAACTTAAGAAACACTTCGTGGCGGGTGGAACCACATCCTTGGCTGCAGCTGATGCCACTCTGGAAGCCGCTCCCAGCGAACTGAAAATTACCTTTACGCCCCCTGACGCGTCGCTGGCCATCGTGAAAGGTGACCTTCTAAAAATTGTGAGCAGTGGTGTTCCGCTGAATCTTCCCCCCGGCACCTACACTCTGACTGCGCGAACGGCCGAAAGATTCACACGCTGGGCGACGGTCGAAGTCGTTGCAGGCCAATCCAAGACCTTGGATTTGAACCTTGCGCCCAACGGCATGTCGAAGTGGGATGACCCGGGCGCGTGGAAACGTGAGGGTGATTCTTACACCCGCAAAGGTGGAGACTTCGTCCTGTATGGAGATGTTCCCTCCTCCGGCACTTTCGTTTTTTCAGCAACGCCAGTCAAGGGACACGTTTTGCAATGGGTGTTGAACTATACCGACGCGAAAAACTATCTCCTTTTCCAGTTGGACGACAATAGCTTCTCGCGCACTGTGATTCGCAACGGACAGAAGGCCGACGAGATTAAAGTTCCTGATAAAGGCGACAAGAAGGGCTTCCGCACTCTGCAAATCCGGGTCAGCCCGACGGAGATCGTTCACCAGATCAAGCACGGTGAAAGTTGGGCCACGCTGGATCACTGGACGGCGCAAGGTTCCAATCTCGCTCAGGGCAAGTTCGGGTTCTATCTGCCCGGCAGCGAGCAGATATCCCTCTCAAGCTTCGCGCATTACGGCGAGTTGAATACACACTAGGCATTCAACGAGCGGCCACGCTCCGCGTTGTTGAACGAATCAGTTCCTGGCTGGGATTTAGTCTGCTGATTTTTTTGAAGGATTCAGCAGCGTATCGATGGTGCTGACGATCTCCCCGACAGTGTAGAGGTTTTCTGCAGCAGAATCGCCAATGTTCACTCCGAGCTCATCTTCGAGGTTAAGGACGATATCAATCATTTGAGCGGAGTTCACATTTAACTCCGCGAGCGTGGTGGATTCGGTCAAGTTCAGCTCATTGCCGCGTCTCGTGAAGATCCGGCTGAAAACCTTGGAAGCGCGATCTCTAATCTCGTCTCTATCCATCTTCTTACCCGTGCTTCGTACCCGTGGCGAGAGATGAAAGTGATGTTGAGCGGTCAACCGATTCTCAGTCATCAAGCGTAGTCTGGCTTCTATTTTTGCCCTACGACGACGATCATGAAAGTCCCAAGCTTTGCCGCGGGGCGCGTCCCTGCCTTTGCCTCTTCGAATTCCGCAGTCGGGAGATAGATCTTGTGTTCTGCAGTATCGATGTCCATTGTCTTAGTCCCAACTCCCGTGGTGACGGTCTGGACAATCTCAAACTTTCCACTCTTTTCCTCGATAACACTGAGTTTGCCTTCGCGTGTACTGGCAAACGCCTGATGACCATCCCATCGCGTCGCATCGACACCGGCGGCAATTGGCAGATCGCCGACTACCTTCCCGTCATCCGTACTCATGATGATCATCTTTTGGGGCTTGCGGCATCCGATGAACAATCTGTGCTTCTCTGTATCGATGGCCAGACCAACGGGAGAACCGCCAGGCGCCACTGGCCAATGCGCGAGCACCTTCCGGGCCTTGAGGTCTACGACGGCGATTTGATCTTTGTCTTCCAGGTTGACGTACACCTTGCCAGCACCATCCGCAGCTAAGTACTCGGGCTTGCCTCCGAGATCAATGGGGGGATCAATCGCAGCGGTTTTACGATCGACATCGGCCTTCAGCGTAACCAGCACGGCGGCATCACCCGCAGAAGCTAACACCAGGCCAGTGGCTTTGTCGTAGATGATCCCGTCCGTATCGTCCTTGGAAGCTACCGTTCCCAATGCCGTGTTGGTATTGAGATCGAAGATCACAATCGCTCCGGCGCCGTCACTGATGAATCCCCGCCCAAGTTCAGGAGCAAGCGCCACACCGTGATTATGTTTCTGCCCGGGAATATCAGCGATTGTCTTGCCCGACTCCGCATTGACGACCATGGTGTGCGTGCCGCGGGGGATGTAAAGGCGATGACTCTGCGCGTCCAGCGTGGCATAGTCGAAGCCACCTTCCCCGCCGATGCGAAACGTATTCTCGACAGCCCACTTCCCTTGCCCGAAAGCACACGTGCCAAAGATCAACGAAGCAAAGATGATCAAAACCGATGCCGACAAATTGCGCTTGGACATAAATCTCCCCATTTTCACGACGATGCTTTCTTTGGAAGAAACGCGACGTCCGCGAGACTATACGGTCAACATGAAAAACACCTGAAGGACGAGGGGATAAACGCGAGCATCGTACATTATGGGGAGCTGAATACCCGATAGGTACTGATGAGTGTCACTCGTCGGCTGCACGATGTGATGCGGCCGAGCAGCGCCATGCCTTCCCGTGCGGCCATTGCGGCTCTTCATTGCGATATCACGCGCTCACTGGCGCTCCAACTCGACCCAGTATCATCGGTCGATAGTACTTTTATCCAGTGCACCCCATCGCTGACATCTAAATATGTATCGACGGTATTTCCGGAGACAGAGTACTGTTCTTTACTGTCGAGGTACACAGTCGTGGAAGCTACAGGTGAAATTCCGACTGATGTAGCAACCACGTGAATGGAATCGGCCGTTCTTGCTCCAGGAATCGGGCTGCAGATAGTAACTACGGGCGAGATTCCGCGATCGGTACAGGGTGCGTTCGTCGATCCAGCGACTGTGATCAGGCGGTCTGTCTCAAACTTGCGACCATAATTGTCGATCGCGCCAATCGACAGAGTGTGACTTCCGGCGGGCGCCACTGCGTACATGTCCATGGCGCCCCACCCGGACTGCTGGAAGATCGCCACCCCGTCGATAGAAATCTGCATAGCTTGCACCGGGCTGCCGAAATCGGTGCTACCACCAATGATCCTCATTGGTGAGGCCGTGGAAGTTCGCGGTGCGCAAAGAGTAACGGAAGGATCTATTGTGTTCAGTGGACAATACGGAGCATTCGTGCCGGCGACGGCAGCAATTCGATTAGGATCCCACCCGTTGATGTAGAGTCCGCCCGCGATTGGCTGCAGTATGCCAGTGGCCGCATCCACGCGGTATGCGGTAACGGAATTCGAGAGTGTGTTGGCTGAATAGACAAATTCACTTGTTGGGTCCACTACAACTGAATTGGGGTAATAGGGCACAGCTTGTAGCGATCCAACGGGCGTCAGACTTCCATCCGGGTTAATTGCCAAAGATTCCATCGAATCATCACCTTGGCCGCCCACAATTACCCCTCTCCCGTTAGGAATCGGAGCGAGGGAGTCAGGGTATAAAATCTGACCAGAGTACGGTGATCCGGGCAGGCTTACGAGAGATCCCGATCCAGGGTTGATTGAAAAGCCGGAAATCGTACTATCCCCCCAGTTTGCCACATAAACGAAACGCCCACTGCCATCGACCTTGACGTCCTCAGGGAAGACTCCTGTATAAACGTAACCGCCCGCGGCTCCCATCAATTGGCCTGTCGGCAGAATCTGCATCGGTTGCACCCAAGACTCGTATCTATTTTGCAAATTATCAACCAGTCCGAACGCGTAAGTCGTCGTTGGATCAACTGCTACCTGTGTGTAGGTATCCTTGGGGTCGAAAGGCGATCCGTCGATCAGATGGAGGGTTCCGTGCCATGGATTAACCGCAAACTCTAGAATGCCGTTGGCAGCCGTCGCATAAAGGAACTTGCCGTTCGCGGTGATTGTGACCTCTGGAGCTCCACCCGGAATTGCGTAATCCGCGATTAAAGTGAGCGCTCCTGTTTGCTGATCCAGGGCGAAGACGCAAATCCCTGAATAGACGGTGCCAACATAGACGAATTTGCCGGTGGGAGAAACAGCGATACCCCACGGAGCAATCTCTGGAACCGTAAACGGGGAATTTGGTACGGGCATCAGCTGTCCGGTAAGTGGCTGCACACGGAAGATACTAACGTTTTCTCCTGCCATATTCACGGCAAGCACGAACCTTGGAACAACATCCTGGGCCAGCGTAAATCCCACTAGCAGGGAGATGGAAGCCATTGCTCGAACCAGGAACCGGACCAGGCAGACAAAAGGATGGAGTTGAGGCGAGGTGAAGACGAACATGGCGCACCTCCGAGCGCTCCTTAGATTCCTTCACTCGGGTTCGGGTTGGTTGTCGTGGAGGAATCCGCAACCCTCCACCCAACTCTGGCCCAAAAAAATCAGGGTTGAACTCTCGTTCAACCCCGATCAGTACGAACCGCAAGCCTAGTAGCGGAGCAGAAGACCGCTCACGATGCGCATATTCTTGCTGTTGCTGATTCCATCCGAGTGGATGGAGAGCCAGTCAACCTGAATCCCGCGCACTGCGAGATGCTGGCCGGCAGTAATGTCCAACCCTCCGCCAAACATCATCGCGAACCCGCTATCCGAGCCGGAGACGCCAGCGAAGCCGGTAGTAGCATGATTGCCGCCGGCCAGGAAGTGCGCCCACGGTGTGAAGGTGCGATTTTCACGCAACGAAACCACGGGACCGAAAGTGTACGTGTAGTTGTGAAGACTCACGCCATTTTGCGAACCGTAGGTACCGCTGAAGTCTGCGGAAATGCCAAACCAGTTGTTGATATCTCCGGTCAGGCCGGTGTCCCAACCGCTTGCATTCGGGCCACCATTAAAATGGGTGTACTGAAAGCCGCCAAAGAGTTCTGCTTTCGGCGCATTTTGCGCCTCCTGCGCGATCGCGGCCAATGAAAACGTGCCAACTAACAAAGCGAACACAAAAAATTTGCGCATCTCTACTGCTCCTCCGAAAATGAATTGGCACTCTCCTCCGAATCGACGCGATCGGTCGCCCGGATCAGGCGCACTTTTGCCTGTTTCTAGATCAGTGCTCCAGACAGTGAAATTCAATTAGGGGGCAGTAACAAGTGACTGAAGAGAAAGGCGATTCTTCGACTTTGGTAATGCTGAGTTGGAGCCCATTCAGAAGGTGTAGGGATTAGGTGAATTCGTAATCAGGGACTGGACCGCCAACGGATCCTGCCAATCCGAGGATGGATGCTTGACCAGTACCGGCCCGTTGCTTCCGCCGTCCTGGGCGTGATCTCGATGCAGAACCACCTCTTGCGCTACGAACTCAGATCTTAGTTCCTCAAATTCGCTGGTGTCGGTGACATAGGCATCATGGCATGGGAGCATCGTCGAAATCTCTTTTTGCAATCTCTCGATGCGCTCCTCAATCGGAGGATAGTAGGCGTAGGACTGGACGATCTGATGCTTGAGCGGCAGATGACTGAAGAATCCGCCCTTTCCGGCGTTCTGAAGGTTCTGCTTATCCTTTTGAATTTGCCAGCTATTGAGCCTTTCCAATGCATCAACAAACGCCTGCGGATCGTAACCTGCCGCAAATTGATATTCCATTCCCAGCAGGTCGGCCTCGAGTTCCGCCTCGCGCGCGAACTTTCTCATGGCGAGCGGCCCAATCTGCTGTGCTCCGATTGAAGCCGGGCCAGTCATATAGACGATCGGCATCGCAAGCATATTCCAGGCGTATTTCCGGGTGGCATAGCGCGTTCCGTGGCGAGCGGCCACATGGGCGATTTCGTGCGCCATTAAGCCCACCAGTTCGGCTTCGTTGTCGACTGCTCCCAGCAATCCCATGTCGACATAAAGAAATCCTCCGGGCAACGCATACGTCTTCACATCCGGCGAGTCGATCACCCGAATCGTGAATGCCACTTGCGCGTCGGAGTTGACGATAATCTTCTGGGCCAACCTGCTTACGTAGTCAACAATTTTCGGATCCGTGATGAATTTGGTCTGCACGTCAATCGCATCCGCCATCTTTTGCCCAAGAGCCCTTTCCTTCTCCATGGAGTAGATGTTGATGCCCTTTCCGGTATTCCGCTCCCCGATGCGGTCAACATCGTACTTCTCGGAATTTGCTGTTGGTTTCGGTTCGGGTGCGGGCGGGGCTTCTGTGATTGAACCCGTGGAATCCGGAGTATCAAGTGCTGTCGACGCGGGGCAGGAACGGCTCGCTGCCGCATTCATCTGCGGCACACCCAGCAGGAAAGTTGTACAGATCGCAAGCCGTGCGTACTTTTGTAGAGTAAGAAACTCAGACTTCATACGGGGCCGCCTTTGGATGCTTCTCCATCCGGTTGCTCGCCCTCATCGAAGCATGGAGGCTCCGGCTTTTCAGTTCTGATCTGAAATGTTTTTCACTTGTGGGCAAAATCTTTGGCGCAGCGATACGGGTAGCCAGGCGGACGTCGATTGCGTCAAGAATTTGCCCGCGGCCGACTTTGGCTATAGCTTGTTGGAAACACGGGTTGTGCACGGCCCGAAGGGCCACAGATTTACCCCGGCGCAAGGCTTACTTCTTCGATCGAGATCCTGAGGCCTCGCGATTTCCGCAACGTTATAAAGCAAAACTAGGCCCAAAGGAAGAGGGTTTTGAAGAATTCGTGAGATTGCTGGGGCCTACTTCGTAATGCCGGATCGTTGCCTATTGGGTCGGATTTGGCTTCCCCTCGGCTTCCGCATCGTGATGGCCGAAATCCAGCCCGAAATGCGGTTCCGACTTCGTGCCGGTAATTTTGAACGGAAGCTCCGTTCCCGCGCCGTGCTTGGCGAAAAATGGATCCACCGGCTTGAGCAGAATGGATTTCCATCCCGTAGTCATCTGCGAAAGCTTGGCGCGCAGCCGCAGCTTGCCGTGAAAGTCGAAGACATTCCCGTCAAGGCTGTATTGTCCGGTGAACTGTGATTCCACGGCCGGCAGCGCAAACTCCATCTTCAGAAACTGGAAGAGCCCGTTGCTAAGGTGGAATGTCCCACTGAATTTCGACGGCACATTCACGTCGACATGTTCCTGTGCCAGATTGGGGTGGCCCTGTGCGCGCAGACTTAGAGCGTCAAGGCGGTCCTGAATCTTGTCGTTGGAAAACTCGGCGTTGGTAATCGAGAAAGTTCCGTTCAGGCGGAGACGGTCGGCTATGTCTTCGTCGCTCGGCGGTAAACCCATCTTTGCATGCATCACGATCGGTCCGCTCAACACAGGTGGGTCCGTCTTTACGCCCAGCCTTAACAAGTCTTCCACTCGCCCCTGATTCATGACGACGTTGAGCTCAATGTCATGGCCCTTGGGTTGGACTCGGACGACTTTGCCGCTGGCAGTAAAAGATGTGTGCAGAAATTTCGCGTTTACGGGTTCGAGGTAGGTGTCGCCGTCGGTGCCGTCAACGATGGCGTGAAAATCCGTATGCAACGGCACGGGATGTCCGCTGCGTGTTAGCCGGAAATCAGGAGTATCGGTTTCTCCTGCAACCTCAATTCGGCCCAATGTGCCACGATAATCTCCCACGGACGACAGTATCCCCGCGATGCCGCGAAAATTCCCCAAGTCGGCGTTGGAGAAAGAATAGTCTCCGGAAACCGGCGTGGCGCGCGGCCTGGTTTCCTGAAAGGGACCGAAGTATCCAACGGACGCAATATCGCCAACAGGTTTGGGATTGACCAGCGTCGCATGGAAGCGCATTGGCTGTCCCGCCCCAATATCCTCCATTTTCAAGTGGCTGATCGCAAATACAAGCGGCTGCTTTCCCGGCTTACGCGTGTTGATGACCAGGTTGGTGTCTTCACAGTTCAGTTCGTCGACGACGATGGTCATCCGATGGGATGATTTGCGGATATCGCTCAGGTCCTGAATGTCTTCTTTGGGAGGAATGTTCAGTGTCAGTCCTTTCACAAACACTGTGTGCACGTGCATGGGTGACCGGAAAACAGCGCGGAACGATGTCTGAAAACGGAATTCTTCGACTTTAATGAGAGGTTGCAGGCCCGGTGCTGAGGGATTCGGGTCGTTCATTCCATAGATCGTCAGTCCAGTGCCATGAACAGCCAAGCCGTTGAATGCGGAAACCTCCAGCCCTGCAAGTTCGACCTTGCCTTTGAAACGATCAGATAAGGTGTCGATGACCCGGGCGCGAAGGATCGGTGACACGTGCGAGGCGGCATACCAAAGGCCGAAGGCGCAGATGAGAGCCAGTACCAGGAAAATGCCGGCGATCCATCTCCATTTGCGGCTGCGCTGCTTCGGAGACTTCCGAGTTGGGAATTTGGCGATATCACGAGGATCTGGTTCGCGAAAGCGGAGAGACGCAGCCATCTTCTATAGAGCAAGCTGCGCGGAGATATTTGTCAATCAGGGAAAATCGGGAGCCTTCTACTGGTATTTCCGAATGATTGCAAGAGATCGATTCTTTATGCAACCAAAGCTTCACCTTTGCCCCCGCTGGTAGACGCGGGGAGTTCTGCTGTTATGGGTTCGTACCAACCTCCGGCAGGAACCACAGAGCCCGAAACCTGTGGAGGTCCCCACGTTCCCGGCTGATATTCGTAAACTAGGGCCTTCGCCTGAATGGCAGGATCAACGATCCGCCACGCTTCCTCGACGTAATCTTGCCGGGCGAACAGGGTCTGGTCTCCCGTCATGGCATCGATGAGGACGCGCTCATACGCCTCCATCTCTTCTGGACGTGGATGGCGGCTGGCGATCATTTCGATCTGCTGACATAACATTTCTTCACCCGGCGACATCACATTCAGGCCGAAAGCGAGAGAGACTTCGGGGCTAATCCGGAATCGAAGATGGTTTTGGAGCGAAGCGCTCTCGTGAATCAGGATCGGCGGTTTACGAAACCGCGCCAGCACTTCTGTGCAAGTCGTGGGCAGGCACTTGCCGGCGCGAATGTAGAAAGGGACACCCTTCCATCGCCATGAGTCGATTTCGAGTTTGAGAACCGCAAATGTCTCTGTCTGTGAATCTGGCGCTACCCCCGACTCCTGGAGATACCCGGCGAAGCGGCCGAGAATCACGTCTTTTACTTCAACCGGGGGGATCGCTTTTAACACTTTTACTTTTTCGTCACGAATGCTCTCGCTATCGGTACGCGCCGGCGGTTCCATGCAGAGGTTGCTCAAGACTTGAAAAAGATGGTTTTGAATCACGTCGCGGATCGTACCCGTTTTGTCATAGAACGCTCCACGTCCTTGCACGCCGAATTTTTCAGCCATTGTGATTTGAATGCTTTCGATGTGGTTGCGGTTCCAGAACGGCTCCATGAAGGCATTGGCGAATCGAAAAATCGTCATATTGCGAACAGGCCGTTTTCCCAGGTAATGATCGATGCGGTAAATCATCGATTCATCGAACGCGTCCAGCACAATACGATTGAGTCGTCGTGCGGATGCCAGATCCCTGCCGAATGGCTTCTCGATGACGATCCGCGCACCTTTCGCGCATCCTGAGCTGACGAGTTTCTGCACAACGGGCTCGAAGAGAACCGGAGGGATTGCCAAGTAGTGCGCCGGGCATTTCGCCTCACCCAGTTCTTTTCTTAATGCAACGAACGTATGGTCATCGGTGTAATCGCCGCCGACATAGTGAAGCAATTGCGCGAGCTTGCCGAAATTGCCGAGATCAAGGCCGCTGCTTGTCAGGCTCGACTTCGCGTGCTCCCGGAAGTGATCCAGCGTCCAGGCTTCTTTGGCAACACCGATAACCGGGACGCTGATCTCATTTCTTCTGACCATCGCCTCGAGAGCCGGAAATATCTTCTTGTAGGCAAGGTCTCCGGTGGCGCCGAAAAACACCAGCACATCCGACTGATTCTGTCTCATAGGGGCTTTCAGACTATCGAGCCCTCACCACCCGCTTAACTGGCAAAAACACCAGTCTCGCGGTATCGCTTCCAGCCGGAGCCCTTAACGAATATCTTTTTGAGAGAGGTACAAATGGCTGGTGAACTCGTCAGGATACGTTCGAATTCAATTGTGTGTAGAGATCCGTTGCTTCCCCTCGCCGATCCACGAACAAGACTTCTTCAGGAGAACCGTAGCCGCGACGGTAGGCAAGGTTCGACACCGCACAGGCCCTAACCTCGCTTTCTCTCCATCGACTGGGCGAGGGAAATCGACGGCATGAACAATAGAGAACATATTCGTTCCCAGAGCCCGCACGCGTCGACACGACATACGACCCGTTCACGTACGGACTGAAGCCAATCAGATAGCGAGTAAGACAGTGTGGGCATGAAACACAATGACGGATTCGGCAGGCCATGAGGTCCCTAACGGCATTCGTAACAGCACAAGATTCACGCTAGTGCGCAAGGGCATCGCGATTGTCTTTCGCCCAGTCGCTATCCGGAGCAACCGCCTTCATCGGCGGACCGCCTTGCGTGCCACAAGCACAGGGTCCTTCCATCTTGGCTTCGGTCATGCAAGAGCAAGACTTTGTCTGCAAACAGGCGCAGACGTAAACAACTTTCTTATCCTTGTCCTTAGCGGAACTGCTACTGGAACAAAGGAAACCCAATAGCATCAGGGAGAGAATCGCGCCCATAAGTCTGATCTGATTTCTCATTGCTTATCCCCAGAACAACTGTCTGCTTAAGATTAGGATGCCTTTTAAAATGGTACTGTGCAATATCCACTTGACGGCGCTTATCTATAGCCATTATGGTGCGCGCTATGAAGAAAGCTCCGTCCGGATTGGCCCCTGTCATTGAAGTCCGAAAGCGAAGCCCCAACTCTCTATACCGGCAGGTGTACGAGGGCTATCGCAAGGCGATTGTCGACGGAAGTCTACGGACGGGACAGCGGATTCCCTCTACGAGAGTCCTTGCGCTCGAGTTAGGCATTTCGCGCATGCCGGTGCTGAACGCCTACGCGCAACTCTTGGCGGAGGGATATTTCGAAAGCCGCGTCGGCTCGGGGACCGTAGTCTCCCGGTCGCTGCCGGAACGAATCGGGAAAACCAAGGCGACCACTCCGACAAAAGGCGTCAACCGTGAACGACGCCGCGTTTCGAAGCGCTCCTTCAGTCTATCGAGTGCGCAGGCATTCTATCGATCACGCGGGATGGGGCCCTTCAACGCGAGTCAAATCGCATTTGAAAGTTTTCCGCTCGCATTGTGGAACAGTCTCGTGACCCGCCATGCGCGAAATGCGAAAGCCAGGTCGCTTGATTACGGCGATCCCATGGGTTTAAGCGAGCTTCGAGAAGCAATCGCCGAATATTTGCGCACGGCGCGTGGCGTGCGCTGCGAAGCGGAGCAAGTGATGATTGTCAGCGGGTCACAACAAGGACTCGAGATCACGACTCGTGTGTTGCTGGACCCCGGCAACCATGTGTGGATGGAAGAGCCTGGATACAGGTTTGCGCGCAGTGTTTTTGCATTTAATGGATGCTCGATTGTCCCGGTTCGAGTTGATGGCCAGGGACTGAACGTCGCATATGGCGTGAGGAAATGCGCGGATGCGCGCGCCGTGTTGGTAACGCCTTCGCATCAATATCCACTTGGCGTTACGATGACCGCTTCGCGCCGCCTTCAATTGCTGGATTGGGCGGAAAGCAACGGTTCATGGATTATTGAAGACGATTACGATAGCGAGTACCGCTATGAAGGGCCGCCAGTAACTTCGCTGCAGGGTCTGGACCGCAACTCCCGCGTTGTGTACATCGGAACTTTCAGCAAAGTACTGTTCCCTTCCTTGCGGGTTGGTTATTTGGTCTTGCCCGAAGATCTGGTGGAGCGGTTCCTTGCCGCCCGATTTGCACTGGATATAGGGCCGGCGACATTTCAGCAATCGGTGCTTGCAGATTTCATTGCGGAGGGACATTTCGCACGCCACATCCGACGGATGCGATCGGTTTATGCTGAACGCCGCAACGCGCTGATCAAAAATCTGCACGATCAATTTGGATCCGCAGCCCAGGTGATCGGAGCAGAGGCAGGCATGCACCTTTCCGCCGTGTTGAACGGAATTCCCGATCAAGAAATCAGTGCGCAAGCCGCCCACGAAAACCTTTGGGTGGCGGCCCTTTCGGCCTTTTATCTCGGGAAAAAAGTACAGCACGGATTCATCCTCGGTTTTGGAAGCACCTCCGTGCAGCAAATGCCTGCCGCAGTGCGCAAGTTGTGTAGCCTGGTCGGCGCGAAGAACCCAGCGTAAGATCCGCCATTTTTAGAAAACCGCAAAGACGCGCAGAGGAATTTCTTCGTGATCCTTAGTGGTTGCTGTTTTGAATGCAGCTCAGCAGCTTAGTCCGAGTTGATTTCCAGCTGCAATGGCGGCAATGCCGGCATATCCGGATGCTGCGGATCACGCCAGATCGCTTTGAAGCATTCTCCATCAGGCTCAGGAACCCATTCGGTCCCGTCCGCATATTTGATGGAGGACGGAAAGAAAACCCATCCCATGATCTTGGCTGAGCTACTGGAAGGAATGCCGGGCTTTTCCAGCGTCAGCGTTGCTCCCGGAGCAATCGCCGTTTTCGACGACCATGCGAAGTTCGCGGGCTGTCGCAGGTCCTGCGGAGCCAGCAATATGTCCGACGTGAGGAACAAGTGCGAAATCGGTTTGTTTCCAACGTTCTTCACGGCGACCGATAATTTCTGCGGATCGTTCCACAAATCGCCGCTCACAAACTCGACCGGACACTGCCGGCTCTGAGATTTGTAGATCGTGAACACCGCCATCATTCCATTCTCCATGTGTTCTTCCACGTGGCAATGGAACATCCAGGTCCCGGGATTGTCGGCGATCATGTCCACTGTCTTCATGCTGCCAGGGAGAAGTTCAATCACGTCGGTGTGTCGAGCGCCTTCCACCACGGTTTCTCCGTGCCAGTGCGGAGTGTGCAGGTCGATCTCGTTTCCCATTCCGAGTAGGTACCATCGCACTTTTTCTCCCTCCTTCATGTAAAGGCCGGGGAGATTGCCGAAGATGAAGCCGTTAATCGCATAAAACAGGCCCGCAGGTTTACCAGCCATCTCATTAAAAATCATGAACGAGGCGACAAACTCCCGGTCTACATCGATGGGAGATCCATCCGGCTTCGCCTTGCCCTTCGCGGTAACAATAATGGGCCCAACCAATCCAGCGTTGATTTCTATTTGCGGATCGACATGCGCGTGATACCACCAAACGATAGAGCTCGGCTGACCCGGTCCGGGTCCGCTGGCCTCGGTCGCAAACCAATGGTAGGTAAATTTCCGACCTGGTGCGACGCGGTCGCCCTTTCCAAAGGGCAAATACACGGAGCCCTCATTATCTTTGTCGTAGCGCAAACCGTGCGGATGCATGTCGTGAGCTACATGTCCGCGGTTGAGAAACTCGACTACAATCTCGTCCCCAACCTCGGCGCGAAGCACTGGACCCAGAATTCCGAGCCAGTCGGGTTGAGGCTTGCGAGTCGTGAAGGTGTCGTCTGTGTATTCAATGAATCGAGTCTTTGGCCATTGCAGTTTCAGCGACCACGGCTGACGAATGGGAGTGGCATTGAGGAGATTGATTCCGCTCGGAGCATAGTTCCATTCAACGTCTTCCGCGGCGACGTAGTAATGGCGTGTAACCGCCATCAAAGGCGAAACCAAAAGCCAGACCGAACATAGCGCTAACCCCCAGACCGTTTTCACAGACCCATTATCACATTGCGGAAGACGAGCGATCATCGTTGATCGCGAGACTGCGATTCCGTGTGCGCGCGATTAGCGATGGTTAGCTCCAGCTTGACTAGGGTTCGGCGCCGACGTTGAACAGGTTCCGCCGGTACTTTGCGTCGGCGGAGTCGGCGGCGTAGCCCATGGAATATTCGTGAAATCGAAGAAGTCTGTGCTCATATCGGCCTGTGATTTGTCGCGCGCGGTTAGGGCCGCCAAGCCAAACCGCTTTTCGACTAAAGTTAGAACCGCAGTCGTGTCGTAGACGGTATGCGACACATAATTCTTCTTCGCGAATGGTGAGATCACCATCATAGGAACGCGATAGCCGGTAATTCCAAAGCTGCAAATCCCCGAAGACTGATTTGCACCGTCGCACGCGTCTGTTGGCTGTAAATCAATCGGGTAGGCATATTGATCTGGAACCACGGCCGTCTGGGGCGGAACGTGATCGTAAAAACCTCCGCCTTCGTCGTAGGTGAAAATCATCGCAGAATCTTTCCAGCTCGGGCTGGTCATGAGCGTGTTGATCAAGCCACCGGCGTAGACTGCGCCTTTTTGAATATTCTCCGGATAGGCATCGTTGTCGGAGGGATGTTCATCGACTCCCTCGGCCGAGGCTGGTTCGATCATTGCAAATTGAGGCAGCGTGCCGTTCTGAGCGTCGGTCGTAAATTGCGTGATAGGAACAATATTCTGCAGCAAGTCAGGATTTTGCCCTTCGCTGGCCAGAATCTTTCCCTCGTACGTGAACTGGTTCAGATAGGAGTATCCGATCAGCAGGCACTTTGATTGCTCGTCACCAGTCATGGTTGCGCAACTCGTATTCGATGCATCGATGTAGATCTTCCAGGTCATACCCGCATTCTGCAATTCCTCGAAGATCGGAGTCGCAGTCAGCTGATTCTGATCAGCGCTGTTGCTGCCGATTGGATAGGCATAACCCTGCGACGTGGCGCCGATCATATACATGCGGTTCAACTGCGTCCGGCTCATCACCGGCGCAAACCAGCGGTCTGATGTGGCAAAATTCGACGCCATGAAGTAGTAGTAGTTCAGATCGCTATCAGTGAAGTAACCCATGGATCGCAAGCCGTTCACGTCGTTCACGACAGACACTGTATATTGCCGCGCATCGTTTCCCGCAGCCTCTACGAATCCATTGAGCTTTTCGTCAATGGTGTTCGGATAGGAAAAGTCGTCGTTCCAATCCACGTGGCCCTCGTTCCAGAATGGACTGAGTTCCTCCGTACAAACCGAGCCCATATGAAACGACGTGATTGGATTATTGTCGTCAGGCACACAGATCTTCGGGCCGTCTGGGTTGGATGGATCGCAACCCGGATTTGTGGGAGCTGGGCCCTGTAAGGGCGCGATCCCCGTGGCCGGATTGAATTGCGGCAGACCGTCGAATGACTGATCCGGAATGCCATTCGCGGCCCAGTATGCCCGCATATAGCCAAAATAGTGATCGAAGGAGCGGTTCTCCTGAGCGAAAAGAATGATATGGTTCAGACTCTGAAACGTTCCGGAAACGTTGAACGTCGCTGTAACGGATTCCGTTGCGGTCATACTGACTGTGCAACTAGCGGTGCCCGTGCACGCTCCACCCCATCCGCTAAAGACGTTGTTCGTATCGGGAGTCTCAGTCAGGGTAACATTCGTGTTCGTAGCGAATTGAGCTGAGCACGTGCCCGGGCAACTGATTCCAGCCGGACTGCTCGTGACAACTCCTGATCCGCTTGCGGCAACCGTCAGTGGGTACGAACCGACGGAAAAACTCGCGCCGACAGTCTCGGCGCCGCTCATCTCGACGCTACAGCCTGCAGTCCCAGAGCAGGCGCCTGTCCATCCTGCCAATATGTAATTCGCTGCAGGTGCCGCCGTCAGGTTCACCTTTGTTCCCGCGTTGAAATTCGCGCTGCAAGTACCCGGACAATTGATACCGGCCGGACTGCTCGAAATCGTACCTGTCCCCGCAGCGGGTGCGGTGACAGTCAGCGGGTACGTCGTCGCGGAGAACTTCGCGCCCACCGTTTGGACGCCCGTCATAGTGACGCTGCAACTTGCGGTCCCCGAACACGCGCCAGTCCAGCCGACGAATGTGTAGTTTGCCGAAGGCTTCGCCGTGAGTGCGACGCTTGTCCCCGAGCTGAAATTTGCAGTGCACATTCCAGGACAGCTGATGCCGGCCGGTGTGCTTGTAATGGTCCCGTGTCCAGCCACTGGCGCAGTGACGGTCAGCAAGTATGAGGTCTGAGCACCCTGCACTAGCCCTTGGCATCCCGTAAGGGCGGCCAGACACGTCATACAAAACAGGCAGAAGAATACACGGAAACAGAGCGAGCGATCCCGAAACAGATAACTCATCCGCACACTAGACTCCCTGGGGGAAAACAGACCACGCTTGGATGAGCCCTGCGTCCCATTTGGTTGGCGGGATTTAAACCGCGTGGTGCCAAGCAGCGTGTTCACGAGACGAAGGATTAGAAGGAGACCGGAATTCCTTCGTGTGTCTTCGCGCCCTTGGTGGTTAGGCTTTTAGCGGCCAAGCACGACTTGACCGGCCGAGGAGGCAGGATTCTGCTGACATGTCTTACGCAAACGGCAGCCCGTGAGAACGAGCGTGCGCGTGATGGGCCAGATGCGGGTCATGCGCAAGCGCAGCCAGTTTGTTCCCCGTCAGTTCCTCGTAGACTTTCGCAACCTGCGACGGCAATCCGTCGTCCGTCCCAGCGTCGCGGTTGCTGACAAAACGCGCGATTTGCGAATTCGATTTCAATGTGGCGCGGATCATTTCGATCTTTGCCTTGGATTCTGCTGCCGGAGCGTTCGCCATCATGATCCCAACCTGATCGCGGAGGGCTTGGAAGAACGCCTGCTGGTCGTCTAATACCGACGCGACAGAACGCGGACCGTGCCCCGTGCACACGATCTTCGCCCCGAGCTTCTTCGCCGCATCCAGGGTGGCGATCCATTTGCCCACGTCTCCATCGCCCACAAAATTGTAAGGACCATTTACACACATATCGCCGGTGAAGAGAATCCGTTCGTTCGGCAACCAAGCCACTGCATCGCCATGCGTATGGGCCACGCCAAGATGCATCAGCTCAACTCGATGCTTGCCGTCATCAAAGATCAAATCCTTGGAAAACAGGACGGATGGCGGCTTAAGCTTGGTGGTCTTCAGGTCGGCACGCTCCTTCATTGCCGACTCCCACCGGCCCGGTTCGTGCCTGTAATATCCGGTCTCGTATCGCTTCATCTCCTCCACCACACCTGTATGTGCAACCGGCACACCGCCATTTTCCACGAAGATCTGATTCCCGTAAGCATGGTCGCCGTGATGATGAGTATCAAACGCAAACCGGATCGGCTTGTCGGTCAAGGCGCGGATCTTGCTGATGATCAGCTTTGCTCCTGCTGGGAAATTCGCATCAATCACCAGCACGTAATCTTCAAACATGATCCATCCGTTGTTGCAGACGGCGTCGGCAGAATCGGATATGTCCCCCTCGTGAAAATAAACGTCAGGAGCGACAAGGTCTTCGTGGGCAGCTTCGGGCATGCCTCTGGGCGTCGGTCCGGCCAAAAGCTTCGTCTCAGCCGCGAGGCTCAAAAATGCGCTACTCCGCGATATAAACTGCCGCCGGTTGATGCCACACATGTCGCCTCCTGTTTTCTGTTCGACGAATACGGACTGCTGATGTTTTGCGCCGGATTATACGCTCGCCAGGAAAATGAGGTCGATTTCGAGAGAGACCCAGGAGTGGACCGACCGAAGCAAGTAGAAATAAAAAACCCCGCATTGATGCGGGGCTTTTTTGCGGATGCTGCTGACTATCTTGCCGGGTACTCCGCCGGAATCGGCACTGGCACGCGTTTGTCGATTGGGACGAATTCCCTCTCCGCTGGCCCGGTGTAAATCTGCCGCGGACGCGCGATCTTCTGCTCCGGATCCTTCATCAGCTCTTCCCATTGCGCCAGCCATCCCGCCGTGCGCGGAATCGCGAACAGCACGGTGAACATCTCGGGCCGGAATCCCATTGCCTGATACATGATCCCCGAATAGAAGTCGACGTTCGGATAGAGTTTGCGTTTGATGAAGTACTCGTCTTCCAGCGCAATCCGTTCAAGTTCAAGTGCCATGTCCAGCTTCGGGCTGCGGCCCGTAACCTCGAATACCTGCTCCGCACTCCAACGAATGATTTTTGCCCGCGGATCGTAATTCTTATAAATACGGTGCCCGAAGCCCATCAACTTGATCTTTCCTTCTTTTACTCGCTTGATGTATGCCGGAATATTATCTTTCGTCCCAATCTCATCCAGCATCCGCAGCACTTCCTCATTCGCGCCGCCGTGCAGCGGCCCAGCCAGCGCCGACGCCGCCGACGCTACCGACAAATACGGATCGCTCTCCGAGCTGCCTACGGTTCGCATCGTGCTGGTCGAGCAGTTCTGCTCGTGATCGGCGTGCAGGATGAAGAGAATGTCGAGCGCCCGCGCGATCGCCGGATGCGCCACATACTTTGGCTCGACCATCTTCCAAAGCATGTTCATGAAGTTCTCGGTGTAGCTCAAATCGTTATCAGGATACACGTACGGGAACCCGACGTTGTGCCGGTACGACATCGCCGCAATCGACGGCACTTTTCCGATGATGCGAATAATCTGATGCATGCGGTCCTTCGGACTGCGCACCAGTTTGGCATCTGGGTACACGCTCGACAACGCCGCAACCGTACTGACAAACATCGACATCGGATGCGCCGAATAGCGGAATCCTTCCATGAACTTCTTCGTCGTCTCGTGCAGCATGCTGTGGTGTGTGATGTCATACACCCACTGGTTCAGCTCTTTCTCGGTAGGCAACTCGCCGAACATCAGCAAGTACGCCACTTCCAGAAACGTGCAGCGCTCAGCCAGCACTTCGATCGGATATCCGCGATACCGCAGAATCCCTTTGTCGCCGTCAATGTAAGTGATCGCGCTCTTGCACGATGAAGTGTTGAGGTACGCCGGATCGTACGTCATCAATCCGAAATCGTCGGGGCCGGTCTTGATCTGACGCAGATCCATGGCCCGGACCGTGCCGTTATCGATCGGTACTGTATAGGTCTTATTTGTGCGATTGTCAGTAATGGTCAGTGTATTTTCTGGCATGAGCGGCTCCGCAGTACGCTGGGCGTCCTTCCAACGTAGCCTGAGGCTAGGCTGGATAGCAAGTTCTATCTGTGATTTAGATCACAGTTTCCTGTGACTCCACTTGTGATTGGATGCAAAACAGATCACTGGATACATTCCGTTAAATAGAGCCGTTGGAAAATGCTCCTTTGGTACCCAAGGCCAGGTTACCCCGGATCCAAAAGGAAAGCCGGCGGCTCGAAAGCCGCCGGCATCCCCGTGTTCACTGTAGTTTAGTTCGACGAATCGTCGCGCCGCTTCAGCGTTGGACGGTCATCGTCGCTCTTGCTGTCGCCCGACTTATCGGTCTGGTTCGACGTGCGCCGCAAGCTCGGCTTGTTGGCGTCCTTCTCATCCAGCAGCTTGTGCTTGTTTTCGATGGCAGCCAGCCGCGCCTTTACCTCGTCGAATTCCGACGTGGTCACGATGTACTGCGCCTTGGCGGGAAGTATCTTACGAATCTCCTCTTGCGACTTTTCGATGCGGTCCGCGTTCTGCGGATGCGTATCGAAGGCCTTCGCCAGCGTTCCCGGCTTCTTTTTCTCCATCGCCTGAACTTTTTCGAAGAAGGAGACGAATGCCGACGGATCATACCCGGCACGATACATGTACTCGATGCCAAGATAGTCAGCTTCTGCTTCGAAGCCGCGCGAGAACTTCAGGATGCCGAACATCCCGCCGAGCCCAGCCGCTTCATACCCTGCGTAGCCGATTCCACCACCGACGAAGATGAACGGGATCGAGGCCATCTGCAGCAGCGAAGCGCGCGTCTGTTCGCGGGCCGCGTGGCAGGCGGCAACGTGCGCGATCTCGTGCGCCATGACGCCAGCGACCTCGGCTTCTTCATCGGCTGCCAGAATCAGGCCGGAGTTCACATAAAAGAAGCCGCCCGGCAGCGCCATCGCGTTGACCACGTCCGAGTCGATGACTTTGATCGTGAATGGGACTTGTGCATCCGAATTGCGAACCAGGTTCTGGCCGATTCGGTTGATGTACTCAGTCACCACGGGATCGGTGACCATCTTCACCTGCGATTCCACCTGCTGCGCGAAGGCCCGTCCCATAGCGACTTGCTTTTCGACGGAATACCAGTTGCCCACGCCGCGTCCGCAGCCAACGTTGCGGTTCCCGATCGCATCTACGTCGGTCTTGCCGCCGTTGTGCTTGATCTGGCTGTCATCCTGCGTAGGCAGGGCGGCGGGTTCTTTCTTGGGTGCATTCTGTATGTCAGAGGCTTTGGGTTGCCCAGCGTCAGGGTCCGACGTCGGAACCTGGCTGGGGGCATTCTGCGGACTCTGCGGCGGAGGGGGCGCCTGCGGATTCTGGGCTGTTGGATCTTGCGGATTCTGTCCCGGGGTCTGGGCGATCATCCAGGGCGCCGCACTGAAGACGGCAACTGCAATCGCGCCTGCCAGCCATCTGAACTTCATAGGGGTACTCCTCTTGGGCTTGATTATACGCCGAGGTCCAGGGACACCAAGGCCTTAATCATAGGCCTATCGGTTAGACGCGAGTGGCGGGTTTCCGGGTTATCCGCACAGCTGAGTTACTCGATGTCGAAGCCGGAAAAGCAACTCGCGTCGGCACGACATCCCACGCGACATCCAAGTGGTGAAGTTTGTTCAGCAGCAGGCAGCGCAACGGCAAACTCGATGGCTTGCACGTTCGGGCGAATTATCCCCGCGAACCTGTCGTCTGAGAACCATTTCGTCTTGCCTATTCTGAGCGATCGATCTCCCGTTCCCCGAAGTATGATGAAGCGCTTTTTCCGTATTTTTGATGTCGGCTTGGTGGCCCCCCCTCCCCCGGATCTCTGGAATCATGGAGTTAGGTGAAAAACTCGAAATAATCTATGGAGCTCAAGCAGTTACGGGTAAAATCTTCAATCGAAAGGAGTTAGCTCCTCTCGCCGGGTTCTTCCCTGTACCGCTACCGCCTTGGTGATGATCTGCCATTTGGATTGTGGAGCGCTAGGATTGGGATCACACAATGATGTGATTGTGCGTGAGCGTGCGAGCTGCCTGCGGGCTGTGCCCTCCGGCAACGGCCTTCGGCAGAGTGGTGTTGTTCTTTCTTGGATTCATGACGCGGCCCTGAAAGGGCCGCTCTTCCACGGCAGCGCCACAGAAGCATTATCGCGGAAGCAAATCCGATCGCGGGCCTTCGAGTGGTTCGGAGCCGAAGCGGAGGACGTTTCCGTCAGGATCTTCGACGTGAAACTCCAGCGCCCAATTGTAATTGGTGAGCGGCATGCGGATGGCGACTCTGCGGGCGACAAATTCGTCGTGCAGCCGGGTGGCATCCTCGACGCCGACCCAGACCCAGGCCGCGCCGCGTCCCTGTCCGCCGCGGCACAGATAGATGCCCGCACGGTCGCGGTTGACGGACGTGAACTCGTCCGTGCCCCAACTCGCATTCTGAAAGCCCAACTTGTCGACGTAGAAGGCGAGCGCGGCCTTCATGTCCTCCACGCGAAAGATTGGCGCGCTGTTTTCGAAGTAGACGCGGGATGAGTTTGGGTCGGGCATGACAAGGTTCGTGCGCAAGGATAGCAGAGTGGAAGATTGGGGAATGTCTTTATCCAGTTTCCAAGATCAAAATCTCGCGCGGTCGGCAGCATCGTACCCGCCCCTCGCGAAAGGCGCGAGGAACGGGGCACCCACGGTGTCGTTGTGCCAGCGATTGAAAGGATGGGCCACTGGCCTTTTGTATTTACATTGTGTAAATACATGCCATGAAATACCCTTGGGATGCCGGTCCGAACCGCACGAGCGGCGTCTTTATTGGAAGAGCTTGAGGAGGTGGAGTCAGTGAAAGCTTCTAAGGGAGTAAGAAGCAAACCGAATTCCGGCACGGAAACGAATTGGACGCGGTTGCGCCGGTTGAAGCCGGAGGATATTCGCAAGGGAGTCGCCGCTGATCCCGACGCTCATGGCACGGACCCTCGCTTCTGGAAAGATGCGAAGGTGGTGATGCCCACTCCGAAAGAGATTGTCACGATGCGCCTGGATGCGGATCTGCTGCGGTGGTTCCGGCGCGAGCGCGGATACCAGACCCGTATCAACGCCATCCTGCGCGCGTATATGCAGGCTCACCGGTCGGAGTAAGTCAAAGTCTCAGCGTATAGAGCCTGTGGAATGCCCACCCTTTCGCGAAAGGCGCGCGAGAGGATGGGTCACCCGGCCACCCACACTGTGATTTTGCCAGCGATTGAAAGGATCGGCTACCCCTGTTCAGTCGTACAGGTTCAAGAGTGCTCTGTTTTCCAGAACGACCTTCTTGCAGACTAGGCACTCACGATAGGTACCCGATCCCTCTTCATGCCAACGCTCGCTCATTGGAGCGGCAACATTATCGGAGAAGCACTTGGGACAGAGAGGACGCCTCTGATCGACCTTCGGGTAGTAGAAGGGATTTCGGAACTCGTAGTCTTCGCCCTTGAACCGAAGCCTGTTGCGCAACTCGCGGTTCTCGTCTTCGAGCGCGGAGGCGGCCTGTTTTAGGTCGTGCATTTTGTCGAGCAGGACTTCGATCTGCTGCTTCGTCTCTCGATCTTTTGCCGCTTTCCAGAGCTCGTCGAGTTTCTTCGAGATTTCTGCTGCGGACTTCGCAATTGTCAGAACACCCGTGACTGTGGTGAGCGGTTCCATGGCGATCATTGTAACCTCGCTCACGAGGTGCGAGGAGCGGAGTGGCCGCACCGCCCACGATGGTCTACGGCTTTTTCATCGGAGGTTTCTTGGCGTCGGCGAGTTTTTTGTTCAGGGCATCGCGCTTGCGCTGCGACTCCGCGGGCTGGACGAAATAGAAGTCGAAGAGCCCCGTGAGGACGTCGAGCTGCCATTCTGCCTCGCCAGCCTCCACCGGTAGAATCTCGCCAGTTTTTGTGCTCTTTATGGGGTGGCGGCGAAATTTCCGTACTGCCGCACTGCGTCGATATCGTCTGCCAGATGAGTGGGCAGTCGTTTCGTGGCGAGCACTTCATCGATCTGCTTACTTAAATCCTGTGCCTGCGCTTTCGCGTGGTCGCGGAGGATGGTTTGAAGACAACGGCGGCTGAGAGCGGCACTGGCTTTTGGGCTGTCCGCAAGCACCAGGCAGGCCTCATTATAGTCCTCTGCAATTACCTTAGGAACATCGGGTGGCGCCTTCGGGCGTAGGACTCCGCCTTTCGGGTGGATGATGCGGCGCCCCTTTACACCGTATATTTGTTGCTCGCCCGGAAGGTGAGGCCAGCCCCAAACGAGTCGCATGTTGAATTTGTTGCAGCTCGGGCATTTCTCGTACTCGATTTCCCAGAGGTCTTCTTCAGCATCGCCGCCTAGGACCTTGGTGAACGTCTCTGGATGATACTCGACCCGGCAGTGGCCGCATTGCATGGTTCGTCTCCTCGAGAGAAGCAAGAATTGTAGTGCCCTCTAGATGAGAGTCAACCCTTTCCCAACCTACCTTCCCTTCCCGGTTTAATTTCGCACGCGGAATGCCCCGCCCTGGACACCCGGGGCGTGGAGCGTGCGTGCGCTGGCCCTTCTGGAATGCCGCTTGTGGCGAGAGCAACGAGGCACCGGCTTGGAGCGGCTGCTAGATGAGTGCTCGCTGAGGCGCAGCTGCAATTCGCGACGGCTCGTGCATGTTGCGTGCCAGGCGCTGCCGGCAGTGCCGTCGAGCTTTCGCTCGACTGGACGGCCGAAGGCGGCCGTCCCCACATGAGTCTTGTGGCGCCTGGCGCGCAACGTGCCGCGCCGATCGCGGCCCGGACGTGAAATAAATCGCCGCCCCTAGCGCGCGCGTGGGCGTGTCGCGGACCTGGGCCTGACGCGCGCGCGCGGGGATGGGCGTCATGGCGTCTCTCAGGGACTCCATCACCACTGGGGCTGAGGCGGGCGGCGCTGCGTCCGGTGAGGCTGCACGGCGCGTGACGCAGCTTTATCGCGGCGCGCGACGTGCTCCGATGGCGTCGATTGGGGGATTTTGAGTGTAATGGATTTTGCAACAGTTAGCTACTTCCAAACAGGAAAGGAAAGGATTTTGCCGTCGCTTTGACGTAGTTCGAGCGCGTCCCCGCCTCCGAAGCATTGGAGCACGCACTTGCGCTGTCCACTGTTGTTCGTGGTGCAGCATCGAGTTGTGTGTACATTCCACACGCCGTTTTGCAGAATCGCAACGAGTGGCTTCTCGTCGTCAATCCGGCGCTTCGCGTATTTCTTGATCAAAGCAGGTTCTGCGATGCTTATCGCCGTGGCAGCATCGGGCACGCGAACCGTTTCAATTAAGTTTGGCAAATCAGACGTAATGATCTGCGGCTCCAAATTCTCTGCAATACCCGGCTCATCACAACAATGGCCGACCTGAAGAACGACTTCCAAGTCTGGAGGTTTAGCAGACTGAATTGAGAGGTTAGCGATCTTTGCGGTCTCAAATCCAGTGCGGCTAATCGTGACGGCGTAATCACCGTACGGAATTTGCACCAGAACGGAGCCATCTTCTCCGGCACTGACAGTGACTGTCTTTTCGCCTCTGAACGTAATCTCAGCTCCAGGAAGGCGTGCGCCCGACGGATCGGATACAACGGCTCTAAGATTCGTGACGTGAGTCAAACCAGAATCTTGGCCCAATGCAACGGCAGCGAAGAGTTCCAAAGCGATTACGAGCACCGCGCTTTGAGAGGCTAACCGGAATTTACCTTTGCGATGATGCATCGTGATCCTGCTCATTCTACTCGTGACAATGCGGGACAATGCGGGGACGAATTCCCAAATTGTTTCCGAGAGTCGCGGTCGTTTGTCCAGGCCGGCCAAAGTCCGGGCTAGATTCCACGAGGGGTTTAAGTCCCGCCGATAGCCCGTAGACGGCGCCACAGCCCCCGGTCGTACATCCCTGATCCGCTCCGCCCGCTTCGGTTGTCCCGTACAGAATTCCGTTGGTGCCCTGCGCAAGTGAGTAAGGATCGTAGCCGTCGTCGCAGAGATTTTGGCAAAAACTGTGAAGCGTGGTAATAACGCCTTTGGTAGTCAAACGGAAGATGGTGCCGCAGCCATTCACACTGTTGTAAATGCAACCGGTTCCTCCGCCTCCAGTTGTTCCATAGAGATTGCCGTCGGTGGCTTGCAGCAGCGACAGCGGGAAAGATCCGTCAGGACACGCACTCTGTAGAGAATTGCAGAACCCGTAGATGGTGGTAAGTTTTCCTGTCGGACTCAGCTGAAAGATGGAACCTCCGCCGAGCGGACCAGCTTGCGAAGCGATTCCGTAGAGATTGCCGTCGACGCCCGCAATGAGCACGCTAGGGGTGTTTCCATCCGCGCAGGAACCCCCGTCCGGACAGAAGCTGTAGATCCTGCTGAACGTTCCCGAACGCGATATTCTGAAGATCGTTCCACACTCGAGAGAGAAGGAACACGGATTCGCTCCGCCGCTCGGAGTCGTGCCGTAGAGGTTTCTGTCTCTAGCCTGCACCAATACTCTTTGTGGAGCAGCCCCATCCGGACAGTAGCCGCCTCGGTTCAGTTGCAGGCAAAAGTCGTACAGCGTCGTCAGCTTGCCGGACGCATCGATCTTGAAGATCGTCCCGCACCCCAACTGTCCACCATCGGGGTTGTTGCATATCTGATTGCCCACGTCGCCGTTGCCACCTTGGGCAGTTGTTCCATACAGATTCCCGTCACGGGCTTGCACAAGCCCGTTTGGTGCTGCGCCGTCCAGGCATATGTCGTACGAGTTGAGCTGCGAGCAGAAGCTGTAGAGCGTTCTGAGTTTGCCAGTTGACGTGAGTCGAAAGACCGTACCTCCTAAGTAGGTCAAGCCGTTGTTGGCGCCGCCGAGATCGGTGGTCCCATAGAGATTGCCGTCCGCGCCAAGGATCACGCCAGACGCTGGTCGAATTCCATCCGCGCAGTTGGCCAGCGAACAGAAACTGTAGAGCGCGGAAAGTTTGCCGCTGGGACTCAACTGAAAAACAGTGCCGCAACCAGAGAATACGCCGTTCGCACAATTGCTATTCGCACCACCGGCGTAGGTTGTTCCGTAAAGGTTTCCATTGAAACCCTGCACCATGGCGCCTGGGCTCGGATTTCCGCCATTAGAAGAGTCGAAGCTCTCTGCGGCGAACTTCTGTGCGGATGCTGCTACGACCATCGCAACGCAGAACGCACACACCAGGACGGCTGTTCGTGCCACTTCAGCCTTCTTCATACACTCTCCTCGTTACGCATATCGCTTAAGCAATTTTCGTTGGGGCCCGTCGGTTAGTCACACGAATGGCTCCGTGTGGCCATAGAAGAACTACAGACGCTCGTCATCTCGACAAGCAATAGTGGCGCAAGAGGGGAGGAGAAAACAGGCAGGGATTATGTCCCAGTCTTGATTGTGGTGTCAAGATCGAGATTTGAAAAATCACCCTCGGGCGGGTGGGCCACCCATCAGTCCAGTGTCACGATCGATGGTATAGGTCTGCACGGTTGCGCCGTTCAGCATGTAAACGACTTCAAGGGGCGACGAGGCTGGACGCGTTTGGGCGATTGCGGTTGCGAAGAGGATCAGACACACGAAGGCGATCAGAGTCGACGAGAGGCGAACTCGCATAGGCACTCCTCAAGCGGGCGGGTACGAGCGAACGTTAGCAGGCTGCGGAAAACTCACTGGAAGGCCCACAGCTGACCTCCGGGGCTAAAGCCCCACTGACTTTGCGGCACTCGGCGCGGCTTAAAGCCGCGCCCTTTCAAATCCCGGACAAAACAGAGTCTTTCGGCGGCCTGTTAGATTGCAGTGCCGGGCTGCGCTGTTGCCGTGAGGATCATTTCCTCGTACGATAGCGCCTTCGATTTCGCTGTAGCTCGGAGGCCCTCGTGCTCAACCGACGTTCATTTCTTTCTGCAACGGCCAGCGGTGCTGCAGCGGCATTGACGCTTCGCGGCGATTTGCTGGCGCAGCTCGCGAAGACTCCTGCGCTGCCCTCGCGCTCTCTGCTCGACACCAACGAAGAATCCTACTGGGCCGAGATGCGCAAGCAGTTCATCATTCCCGAAGACGAGGTCTACCTCAACAACGGCACCGTCGGCTCGAGCCCCGCGCCCGTGCTCCGCGCCATCTTCGACGGATACAACACCACCGAGAAGATGGATCAGCAGGATCCCGAGGACTATCCGATCTGGGGATACGCGGCGTGGAACGAGTTTCGCGATCCGCTAGCCGAGTTTGTCGGATGCAAGCGCGACGAGATCGCTCTGCTCCGCAACGCGACTGAGGCCAACAGCTACATCGCGAACGGCGTCGACATGCAGTCGGGCGATGAAGTGCTGATGACTGACCAGGAGCATCCCGGAGGAGAGCATCCGTGGAACTTGAAGGCAAAGCGCTACGGGATTGTGGTCAAGAAGGTCACGCTTCCGCGCCCGGTGAAAGATGCGGCGCAGGTGCTGAACCTATTTAATGACGCGATCACGCCTCGAACACGCGTGATGTTCTTCAGCCACATCACGACGTTCTCGGGCGTCGTGCTGCCGGCGAAGGAATTGGCGGCGCTGGCTCGTTCGAAGGGAATCTTGTCGGCTGTGGATGGCGCGCACGTTCCGGGGATGATGCGACTGAATGTGCATGACATCGGGTGTGACATGTACTCGTCGAGCCCGCATAAGTGGCTGTTCGCGACGAAAGGCTCGGGCTTCCTCTATGTGCGGGATGAAGTGATCGATCGTCTCTGGAACACGATCGCCACCGAAGGCTGGGACGACACGAAGATTCGCGCCGAGCGCTTTCAGCGCATTGGAAGTTCGAATGTTCCTGCGCTCTGGGGTCTTCGCGCATCGATCAAGCTCGCGAACGATATCGGCATGGATCGGATTGAGCAGCGGCATCGTCAACTCGCCGATTACATTTTGGCGGAGATGATGAAGCGCGGCGCGGAGTCGTGGACTTCTCCAGACGCGGCGTTGCGTTGCGGAATCGTAAGCGTGAATGTCCCGTCAGTCGATCGGATGGATCTGGAAAACTGGCTGTGGAAGACGCACAAGATCCGCATTCGCGGAGGCGATCCGCACAAGCTGCGCCTGTCAACGCCGTACTACCTGCAGAAGAAGGATATCGACCGGTTCCTGGCGAAGTTCGACGAATACAGGCACGAGAAGAAAGCGTAATCGATTCACCACGGAGTCACTGAGACACGGAGCAAATCCTTTCACTATCTCTGTGGCTCCGTGCCTCCGTGGTGAAAAGAATCAGTCGTAGTACTCGAGCCCCAGGTGCGTGATCATCTCCTCGCCCTTCAGGTGGCGCAGCGTGTTCTTCAATTTCATCGACTGAATGAAGAGATCGTGCTCCGGATACAGCCCCGGCACCGTCATCGGCGACTTGAAGTAGAAGCTCAGCCACTCTTGGATGCCCAAGCCCTTCAGCTCTGAACAGCGCTGCGCAAGATCCAGGAACAGGACCAGGTCGAGCACGATTGGCGCGGCAAGGATCGAGTCGCGGCAGAGGAAGTCGACTTTGATCTGCATCGGATAGCCGAGCCATCCGAAGATGTCGATGTTGTCCCAGCCTTCTTTGTTGTCGCCGCGCGGCGGATAGTAGTTGATGCGGACTTTGTGGAACATGTTCCCGTAGAGTTCGGGATATAGTCCGGGCTGCAGAATGTGCTCGAGCACTCCGAGCTTCGATTCTTCTTTGGTTTTGAACGAACCGGGATCGTCGAGGACTTCGCCGTCACGATTGCCCAGGATGTTTGTCGAATACCATCCGCTGAGGCCAAGCAGGCGTGCCTTGAAGGCGGGCGCGAGGACCGTCTTCATTAGAGTCTGTCCGGTTTTGAAGTCTTTTCCGCAGATCGGCGCTTCGTTCTTGCGCGAAAGTTCGAGCATGACCGGCAGGTCAACGGTGAGATTCGGCGCGCCGTTGGCGAACGGGACACCTTCCATCAGCGAGGCATAGGCATACATCATCGAGGGCGCGATCATCTCGTCGTTCTCGCGGAGGGCCTTTTCGAATGCCTTCAGCGACTGATGCGCTTCTGTCGGCTCGATATAGGATTCGGTTGAGCCGCACCACATCGTGATCAGGCGGCTGGCGCCGCTCGACTTCTTGAAGTCTCGAATGTCCTGGCGGAGTTGTTCGGCCAAGTCCATCTTGCTCTTGCCCTTCTTCACGTTCGGTCCGTCGATCTTCTTGACGTAGTTATGGTCGAACACGGCGGGGCGTGGCTTGATCGACGACAGGAACGGCTTGAGTTGTTCCAAGAGACGATAGTCGAGGACGCCCGCATTTGACGCGGCCTCGAACATGTTGTCTTCGAAGATGTCCCAACCGGTGAAAACCAGATCATCGAGACCGGCCAATGGCACGAATTCCTTTACTTTGGGGGAGCGGCCGTCGGTGCGCTTGCCCAGTCGGATGGTGCCCATCTGGGTGAGCGAACCGATCGGCTTTGCGAGCCCTTTACGGATGGCTTCGACCCCGGCGACGAAGGTTGTGGCAACGGCGCCCATGCCTGGGATCATGACGCCAAGTTTGCCCTTAGCCGGCTGTACGGTGCCGGTTTCAGTCACTGATGGCTTGCTTCGGCGCGCGCTGCTGCTGCGAGCGGCGAGCTTCATCTCGCGTCCGGCGCGTTCGGCATGGGCCAGTGCGGTTTCTCGGTGCTCGTGTTCGCGGGCGGATGACGCTGTCGAAAACTGCTTGCGATGACGACGGCCGTCCGCATCCCACCAGTCGGCCATGAATACTCCCGGGCGTTTCTGATACATGTATGAGTCCTTTCGTGGTGGCGGTGGCCAGCCACCGCCACCGTCACCATACATGGTCTCATGTCCCCCGGCTTCGAGGCAATCGATCCTTGGGCAGAGGTGTCGAATTCTGCACCGAGCTGCAGCTACCAGCATTCAACGATTGGCGACGCGTAGCCGTCTCGAAGCGTCGAGCCATGCCATCCAAATCTCCACTTATCCTGGCAAACATGGCCATGGGCACCGAATGCGTGACGAATCTCACGCATCAATTCTTTGAATTGGACGGGCGCGTCATTGCTGCCGCATACTGGAGTCACTTCGACCACCAGCTAGGTTTGCCGGTCCCAGCGAAGTCGCTGATTATGGGCTTGCCGTGATTGCCGCCCGTAATCTCCTGACCTTGTCGTTCTCCACTACAGCCTGAGCCCATGCGATCCGTGTGTCTTGCGGACAGCGTGCTCGTCAGACTTGCCCTTTCCCAAAGCGGAAGACGGGCAGAAATGGAGATTCCATGAAAACGCTTCGAAAACTTGGTTATGCCGCGCTTCTGGCGGCAACGATTTTCAACTATGCACCCACCCTTGCCTCAGCCGAAGAACCATCACGCGGTCACTTCAAACTCGCGCATGATGTGCATTGGGAAAATGCGGTTGTTCCTGCGGGAGAATACGCGTTCTCCTATGATCCGGACAGCATCTCTCCCGTACTGACTATCACAAAGCTGGACGGCCTGCGCACATCGTTCATGCTGATGGTTCCCGCAAGGGAAGAGAGCTCTTCAAAAGGCTCGAACGTTCTTGTCTTGGAGAGCACAGCGGTAGGCAGCTACGTGAGTACCATGAAGTTAGCGGAATCGGGCGTGACTTTGCGTTTCTGGCTGCCGCGCGCGACGGAGAAGCAGCTTGCGAAAGCTGAGCCCGCGGGAGCGACCTCGGGCCAATAGACTCATCCAGTGATACCAGGCGGATGCCAACCAGCATCCGCCTTTTTGCTGCTGCATTTCAGCGACAATACAACTCCCAAAGAACACGAACCCACACAAAGGTCGGATTATCCTTCGTGAACCCGGTGTGTGGTTTCACCTTTTTGTTCTTAATTTTTAGGCGGGAGAGCCTTGCGAGTTGCCGCGTACATCGTCGCTGAGAACGATCGCCTCTGCGATTTCCCTCATGGGACGTCGTTTCTGACGGCTCTGCCGCTGAATCGCAAGATAAGCTTGCTCTTCGTTCAGCCCAAGGTCGCGCTGCAGAATTCCCTTGGCGCGCTCCACAACTTTTCTGGTCTGTAGTTGCTCCGTCAGATTCGAATTTGCTTCCTCCAGACGTGCCAGTTCGATTTCTGCTCCAACCAGGAAGCCGACGGTCGAGATCATGCGGATTTCCCGTCGCCGATAGACATGATGATGGCGGTGCTGCAGATTGATCACGCCTACAACGCGTCCTCTCGAGAGGATCGGGACAGACAAGAATGCCTCGTAACTATCTTCCGGCAATTCGTGGAAAAACTGGAACCGAGGGTCCTGGGCGGCGCGCTCAGGAATGGCAACTGGCTCGCGATGCTCAGCAACCCATCCGGTAATTCCCTGCCCGACGCGCAATTTCAGACGGTCGACTACTTCCTGGTGGGGATTCTTGGATGCGCGAAGAACCAGTTCGTCATCTTCGAGGACATACAAGAGGCAGGAGTCACATTTTACGAGGGCAGAAGCAAAATCCACGACACGGGCCAGAACCTCATGAAATCCCTCAGCCGCGCTGAGCCGCACCGTGATTTCATGAAGTACATCAACATGCGAATCTTCTACAGAGATCAACGTGTCCATGAAGAACATTATTGATTTTGTAGAGATTCAGTCCAATTCCAAATTTTGATGGATGCGATAAAGGAATTCCTTGCGTTTCGTTACGAAACATTTACATCCGGAAAGCAACGTGATGCATCACGGGAAACATCGAAAGACACACAAATACACTAGATGAGGCGTGGCCAATTGGCGGGACGCGCTACTTCGCCGGAACTGCCAGAAACCAGATCAGTATTCCAAAGAGAATCAACGCTCCCAGCAGCGAAAAGGCCGTGTGCAGCGGATGGAATTGGAAATACGGATTACGTGCGAAACGATGATGCCTGGCCGCCAGCATGAGACCCTCCTTCGAGCACAAGGGTGGCAACAAAGCCGTCCAGGATATTGTCGCACTTTCAAAAGGCGTGTTCCAGTCTTTCAACGTGTGATACACCATTCGAATGCCTGAGAGAGTCGTAATTATTACGGGAGCATCTAGCGGCTTCGGCCTGCTGACATCGGTGGAGTTCGCCAAAGCAGGTTTCCGCGTGGTAGCCAGCATGAGAGATATGAGCCGACGCGCGAACCTGGACCAGGCTGCAGCTGCAGCCGGCCTCGCAGCGAGTCTCGATGTGCGGGCGCTTGATGTGACTCGCTTCGATGACCTCCCCGAATTCATTGATGGAGTTATTCGCGACTATGGCCGGATCGATGTGCTGGTGAACAATGCCGGATTCGCCGTGGGCGGATTTGCCGAGGACATCCAACTGAAAGAACTTCGTTTACAGTTCGAGACGAACTTCTTTGGAGCGGTGGCGATGACCAAGGCAGCGCTTCCGGTTATGCGCGAGCAGCGGTTGGGACACATCATCCAGATCTCCTCTATTGGCGGACTACTAGGATCTTTCTCCGTCAGCAGTTACTCAGCGTCGAAGCACGCACTCGAAGGATGGAGTGAATCTTTGCGTTTGGAAGTGAATTCGCTTGGCATTAAGGTTGTGCTGGTCGAGCCTGGAGCTTTTGATACGGGAATTTGGACGCGGGGCGCGCGGATGGGCGCGAACGCGGTCAAGGATTCGTCGCCAAATTATCAGCGCAGCCTGCGCATGCGCACCGCGATTCAGAAATTACCGAAAGCCGATCCGACCGCAGTGGCACGTAAGGTTGTTCGCATCGCGCAAGATCCCAATCCTAAGCTACGGTATTTAGTCGGAGGAGATGCCAAAATTCAACTTGCGCTTAAACGGATTCTACCCTGGAAGATGTATGAGAGGATGATTGCGAATTTCCTGAAAATCGACGAGAGCTAGACCACCAAGGACACGAAGGTTTGTTAGTTTTTCTTCCTGTTTTAGAGCCTTCCTGGCGAATGATTCTATTTCCCTTCTAGATCGACTGCCTTAATCGGCAAATCCCAGTGCGCGTCGAGGATCTCGAAGCGGCGCTGCTCTTCGCGGTTGTAAGTTTCCTGATCGGGCCAGAGTTGTTTCTTGATAGCGTCTTCATCGAAGGTCTCGTTTGCGACAGCTGCATTCTTGAAGACGATGGTGACGCGGTAGTCCCATCGTCCATCTTCCGTTGTGTGATAGCGCGGCTGATCCATCCAGACCTTCAGCATGCGTCCCATCTCGACTTCTTTCTTCAGAAGTGGATAGTGATTCTTCTTGAAGAGCTTCAGGAATTCATCTGCGTGACCCCATTTTGTCTTGTAGTAGTACTCGACGACGAAGGGCTTATCGGAAGCCTGAACACTGGCCAAGACCGGGACTACAAACACGAGGAAAAGACTGATGGCTAAGAGGCGGCGGGGCATGGAGTCTCCTTACTTGATGCCCTCTGCTTTTACACGACGTTGAGCCTTGGATCAAGTCTGGAAGCGGGCAGGGATTCTCCGCTCCTGTGGGCTGCGCATCACTAACTGTAACTCCACTCAGAAATTCTGCGATTTTGCTCGAGATGTCACTGACGGCTAACCGCTGACGGCTGGTTGCTCATCCGGTTCTGCCAGTGACTCCACACGAACCAGATCACGCCGATGACAATAACAGCCCCGATGACGGCGTCAAACTTGTGGAAGTATTTGCCGAGTTCGCGCCAGTTCTGACCGAGCTTCATTCCCAGGTAGGCCAAACCTAGGCACCACGGCCATGATCCGAGGAAGGTATAGATATGGAATCGGCCTCTGGGCATGCGGGCGATTCCGGCCGGGAGTGCAATGAACGTTCGAATAACGGGTAGCAGCCGGGCGATGAAGACCGCGAGATATCCCCACCTCAGAAAGAAACGGTCGGCCCATTCCAGTTCGCGGCGGCCCATCAGGATCCAGCGGCCATAGCGCTCGACCAGTGGGCGCCCTCCGTAAGCGCCAATCTCGTAGGCAACCAGAGATCCCAGATTGCAGCCGATTGCTCCTACTGTGGCGACGCACAGAAGGTTGAAAGTGCCCTGGAACACCAGGTACCCGGCGAAGGGCATGATCAGTTCCGAGGGCAGCGGGATGCAGGCTGACTCAATGCCCATCAGGATCGCGATGCCGGCGTAGCCGGTGGTTGCGACTATCTGGCTGATGAAAACGAATAGAATAGCGAGGATTTTTTCAGTCACGGAATCAGACTCAGTACTCGGCACCCAGTACTCAGTTAGGACCTTTCCACTTTTTGGAGAAGAATGTGAAGCGACAGCTTCAGGTTGAGTTTATCGGAAAAGTCGGCCACCGTCCCGCGGCACTGAACGCACCGGGCTCAGGGTACGAGTAGCGGCTACCGGTTTTAGAACGATCCTTCTTGGGTGAAGGCGTATCCCGGCAAGGTTGCACCCTGAGGGCCTTTGGAGACTTTCACGCGTACCGTTGGCGCGTCAGGAGCCTGGATTCCTGCCGGACGCAGCATAGCGTATTGCGTGAACACTTCGTTGTAAACCTTAGTGACCAGATAATCCTGGCCATCGGCATCGCTGCGCCACACCTGTCCGAGTTGGATTGAGTTTACGGCCACGATCTTATCCTTTTTGTTTGGCTTACTTTCAGAGTATCGAGGCCGGAGAGGGGCGTCAATTCCCTGCAAGGTTACCGAGGGGCAATGCCGAGGATTGCCGAACGCGGATTGCCAAATGCCGATTGGAAATGGCGCCACTTCGGTTGCTATGATGAGCGTCCACGAAGAAAGGATTTTCATGGCCCGCGGAGTTGCTCCTCGTCAATCAGCCCGAACCGGACGTCAGGATAAAGTCAGTGTGGCGCGCGCGCCCTCGCGCGCGAAAGCCGACCAGAAGCAGACCGGCCAACGTTTAAAGAAGGCCCTGCCAGGAGCGCAGACAAAGCCCGCCAAACCGGCCAAGACTGCCAAAGGCTACAACCCAGTTGCTCCGGAACGCGTTGCGGAAATCCTGAAGCGGTTGAATGATCTTTATCCCGATGTGACTTGCGCATTGACGCATGCGAGCGCTTGGGAATTGCTGGTGGCGACGATTTTGTCGGCACAATCGACCGATGTGAATGTGAACCGGGTCACGCCCGAGCTTTTCAAGAAGTATCCGACAGTGCAGGCTTTTGCCGCGTTGAGTCCGGAGCAACTCGAGCCGGACGTCCGCTCGACTGGATTCTTCCGCAACAAATCGAAGTCGGTGGTTGGTGCGGCGAAAAAGATTGTTTCGGAATTCGGCGGAATTGTTCCCGACGATATCGAGAAACTTCTGACTCTACCCGGAGTGGCGCGGAAAACGGCCAACGTGGTCCTCGGGTCGTGGTTCAAAAAGGCGGAGGGCGTGGTGGTCGATACTCACGTCCACCGCATTTCGCGGCGGCTGGAAATGACGAAAGAGAACGATCCGGCGAAGATCGAGCAGGATCTGATCAAGATTCTTCCACGCGAGCGCTGGATTCTGTTTTCACACCAGATCATCTGGCACGGAAGAAAAATATGCTTCGCACGGAAGCCGAAATGTGCAGAGTGCGCGCTGGAGAACATCTGCCACGCCGGGGATAAGACCTGGAGCACGGTGGAGATGCACAAGGACACTGTGGGATAGACCGATCAGGCGTCCTTACAGGACGCGAGGTGTTTTTCGCGATCAAACCCGGCGTTGGAAACGCCGGGCTATTCTCAGACGTCGCTCTGGGACGAATACCAATCTTTCCAAAATCGACTGTAACGCACCATCACGCATCCAGCGTTAACTTCCAGCGTCAATTTCGAGTTTCGGCTACTCAGTTCCCATCCCATCCAGAATCGGATCGCGCATCCCGCGTAGGCGTAGGGTTGTGCCTCCCAGCGTGAAGATGATCACTTCGTTCTTTCCCTGTTTCAGGTACGGCGCTGGAAGATACAGCGTCTGCTGCGGACCGACATTCCAGAAGCGTCCGAGGGGATGGCCGTTGATCCAAACTGCGCCTTTGCCCCAGCCGCGCGTATCGAGGAAGGTGTCGCCGAGGGACGGCAGTTCGAAATGGCCTCGGTAGAATGCCGGGCCGTTGGCAGGACGCGGCCTGGATAGGATAGGCCCAAAGTGTAGCGTTGAAAGATCATTCATTGGCAGTGGCTCTACTTGCCAGCCGATCAGTTCTTTTCCGGCCAGCGTAACTGGACCGTTGATTCCCTGCCGCTCGTTGCGGAGTTCGAGGCTGAAGTTGATGCGTCCAGTTCCCTCTACCAGCACATCCAGACGATCATTGGCCTTCACGTTCAGCTTGATACGATCCTGCTTCTTTCGCCGATCCAGTGTGCCTACAAGTTGCAAATTGACGTAGACTCGCGCATAACTTCTTAGCGCGGGTAGCATCAAGGCGCCACTCGTTGTCGAAGGGACTGTGGTGCGATACAAGATATAGCCGTACGACTGCCCGAATGCTTCCATGTTGCGCGGACGCTCGACGGACATGAGGCCGGCAGAGTTCTGACTCGAAGGCACCGAGCAATTGTCCAGTACGAACGTACAGTCGCCCCAGAGCGGTGAAATCTTTTCCACTTCGAACTCCGGGATCTCAACAACCGGCAGCGCCGCAGGTGGCTCGGGCAGCGTGACTCCCGGGCGGCGCTTCGCGATCACGTCGCGGAATGCGTAGAACTTCTTTGTCAACGCGCCAGATTCACTCACAGGGGAATCGTAGTCGTAGCTGGTGACGTCAGGCTCGTAGGTGTTGTGGTCCCAGTTGGCGCCGCTCATGAATCCGAAGCTGGTGCCGCCGTGGAACATGTAGAGATTGATGGAGTATCCCTGGCTGAGCATCCAGTCGATCTCTTGTGCCTGCTGGTTCGTATCGGTCACGTGATGATGCTCGCCCCAGTGGTCAAACCATCCATCCCAATATTCGCTGTTAAACACCGGCGTGCCCGGACGAAATTTCTGCAGCTTGGGAATTTCTTTCTTCGCCTCTCCTGCCCCGAAATTGATGGCCGCATGAACGTTAGGCAGTGTACCGTCTGCGAGTTCGTCTCCGCCATCCGCCGTGAACAGGAGCGAGTCGGTGAAGCCCGCATTGCGCAGCGCGTCGTAAATGCGCTTCATGTAAACCTTGTCTTTGCCGAACGACCCGTATTCGTTTTCGACCTGTACCGCGAGGATTGGCCCGCCACGCGCGAGCTGGAGTGGAGCCAGTTCCTCGCCAAGACGCCTGATCCAGCGTTCTGCTGGCGCCATGAACTTCTCGTCGGTACTGCGCAGCACGATGTTCTGATCCGCAAGCAACCATGCGGGAAAACCACCGAGGTCCCATTCCGCGCATGAATACGGTCCGGGACGCAGGATCACGTATAGTCCTTCTTCCTGCGCCATGCGGATAAACGCCGCAACATCAAGCGAACCGTTGAAGTCGTAAACGCCAGGCTTGGGTTCGTGCGCATTCCAGAATACGTAGGTCGAAACTGTATTCAGGCGCATTGCGCGCGCTTTCTTCAGACGGTCGCGCCAGTACTCGCGTGGAATACGCGCGTAGTGCATCTCGCCAGAAATGATCTGGAACGGCTTGCCGTCGAGGACAAAGTGGTCGCCCTCGATGCCAAAACTATGACGCGTAGCTTGCGGATCGGTCTGTGCTGCCATTGAGAAGCAGAACGCCAGGAATGCTAGAGTGAGAATTCGAATGAAGTGAAATTGAATCAACCTATACATTAAGTGCCTCGAGTGCTCATCGGCATCTGCGGCCTTTCTCCGCGATCGCGGCGGTAAAGCTTTAGCCCCTGGGATCGCAGAGAATTCCGCCGAGTGCGCAGAGAAAACACCGCAGACGGCGCACACCCATCCGATATCTTACGACCGGCCTCTGCTAGACTTTCTCTTCTACATCAACTTGGCATTTCACGCTATGCGCACCGTCATTCTTGCCCTCTTTCTGTTACTGAGCTTCGTTCCATCCCTGCCGGCCCAGACGCTGCCTGAACCGAAGGCGATCACCGATCCAAAGCAGGTTTCCTCGAAACCCAACGCCCAGGTCGAGCCAAAGAGCCTGACGATCGAAAAGCTGTTTATGACTCGCCAGATCGGGGATGCAACCTGGTCTCCGGAGGGCAAGGATGTCGCGTTCATCTCAAACATGAGCGGACGCAACAATCTCTGGATCGTTCCCGCCGAGGGCGGCTTCCCAACGCAACTGACCGTCAGCGATCAGCGGCAGACCAGTCCAGCTTGGTCACCGGATGGCAAGTGGATCGCGTACCAGTCCGACTACGACGGCGACGAAAAATGGGACATCTTTCTCGTCTCCCCGAAGACTGGCAAAGTGGTGAACTTGACGCAAACGCGCGAAATCGCCGAGACGAATCCGACGTGGTCACCCGATGGACGATTCCTCGCCTACGAAGTGAAGCAGAAGAACTCCGGTGCGGTTGAGATCGACATTTACGACATGATCATGCGCGAGGTGCGGCACCTTACCACTAACACGCCTCAGGACAAGCACAATTACAATCCGATCTGGTCGAGAGATGGGAAGTTCATCGTCTATACACAGACGCAATCGAAGGGGACCGACTCGAACATCTTCATCGCCGACGTAGCGACCTGCAAAAGTACGCTGCTTACGCCACATGAAGGAGAGCAGTTGTACTCAGCAAATGACCTTTCACCCGACGGCAAACAGGTGCTCCTAACCTCGAATATGGTAAATGGTTATGACAACGTAGGGCTGTTACACGTCGACTCAAAAAACCTCAAATGGCTCACCCAGGATAAATGGAGGGTTCGCGCCAGCGAATTTTCTCCTGACGGGAAGCACGTCATTTTCCGCGCGAACGTTGATGGCAATCAAGATATCTATCTCTACGATCTCGCCTCGGACAAATCGACGAAACTCCCGATTCCGCCGGGAGTAAACGAACCGGAGGGCGGCCATTCCGCGTTCAGCAAGGACGGCCAAGAACTGCTCTACGTTCACAACGGCCCGACCGCTCCAGCTGATCTGTGGATCTATCACCTCGCCAGTGGCAAGTCGCAGCAAATCACGCATTCTCTGGTCGGCGGCATCCGGTCAGAAGATCTGGTCGAACCAGTTCTTATCCACTATCCCAGCCGCGACGGCAAGTGGACCATCTCCGCTTTTCTCTACGTCCCTTACAACATGGCACGCAATGGGCAGAATGCCGCGATTGTCTACATTCACGGCGGGCCAACGTCGCAGACCATGAACTCCTTCAACCGTTTCATCCAGTTTGCGGCGAATCAGGGATACGTGGTTCTCGCGCCCAACTATCGCGGATCAACCGGTTACGGAAAAGAGTTTCAGGACGCGAATCTTTTCGACATGGGCGGTGGAGATTTGCAGGACGTTCTCGCCGGAGTCGATTGGATTAAACAGACGGGACATCTCGATCCCAAGAAGATCGCGGTCATGGGTGCCAGCTATGGCGGCTATCTTAGCATGATGGCAGTGACCAAAGCGCCGGAGGTCTGGGCGGCGGGTGTCCCGATTGTCCCGTTCGTCAATTGGTTCACCGAAATCGAGAATGAAGACCCGGTGCTGCGCGAGTCCGATCTGGCCACCATGGGCGATCCGGTGAAGAACAAAGCGCTCTATGAAGACCGCTCGCCTATTAACTTCATCGATCAGATCAAAGCACCTCTGCTGCTTCTGGCCGGTGGACATGACCCGCGCTGCCCGAAATCAGAAGCGCAGCAGGTCGTGGACGCTATTAAAAAACGCGGCGGGACGGTCGATTTCAAGATTTACGAGAACGAAGGACACGGTTTCGCCCGGGTGGAAAACCAGGTCGATGCCTACCAACGCGTCGCCAATTTCCTGCTCGCACACGTGGTCCCGGCCGACTGCAGTTGCTCGCTGAACGAGTAGCGATTGCTCTGCGGGCTCGCTGGCCTTTCTTCTCGACCTCCCCGATAAATCTCTTCGATGCAGCGGCTCACACCGGATTACGTAGTAAAGAGAAGCAGAGAAGCTTGCGCTGACGCAACTAGCGATCGGTATTAAGCCCTACTACAGATAACTTCGGTAACTTCTGTTTGTTTTTCTTTACCTTCTACTAACAATCTTCGGCTACACTCCGCTCACCGCAAGAAAAACTTTCCTTCCAGAAAGACCGTTGTGCATTTGTGTCGTGCACGGCGGAGCAAGCGCAAGAAAACAATATTCGGGGGCGTCTTCATGATTCCGTGCCGCTTCGCCAGAAGTGTGCTCGCTGCCTTGGTATTCGTGTGCCTCGCAGCAAGCACGTTCGCGCAAGTGCCTGTGTCGCAGCATGTGGTGCTTGTTATTGATGAAAACTCAAGCTTTAACGATGTCATGGAGGACATGCCGTGGCTTGTGGGTCAGGGCAATACATACGGCTACGCCAACAACTACCACTCAGATAACGGAGGATCCCTGTTCGACTATCTCTGGCTGGCCTCAGGCAGTTGCCACTCTGCAGCTAACTGTACACTGCCTCCGGGGACGCACGACTTCGGCTGCAGCGGGAACTCTTGCACCTCTCCCATCACTGACGACAACATCTTTCGAGAACTGAATAACGCCGGAATTTCATGGAAGGTCTATGCCCAGTCCTATGCCGCAGCCGGCGGGAAGCCAACCACCCCAGACAAAGCCAACGGTACGGATTATTACCGGCGCCACAATGGTGCCACCTGGTACAGCGACATCCTGAGCAATGTCGACGGATCGGCCTCAAAGATCGTCGACCTGTCCCAACTGATGACCGATGTCGATAACAACGCCCTTCCCCGCTACGTAATCATCGTTCCTGACGGGCATCACGACGCACACGATTGCCCGGTAGGCATGCCGACGTGTACAGAGGCGCAGCAATTGGCGGCCGCCGATCAATTCCTGAGCGCAAACCTGCAACCGATCCTCAATATGCGCGATTTTCAGGCGGGAGGCACCGGCCTGATCATTGTCACCTTCGACGAATGCGCCGGAGGAACCAATCAGGGTTGCGGAGCCTCGGTCTATACGGCGGTACTCGGTCCGCAAGTCAAGCCTCACACGGTGTCCGGGACGTACTACAAGCACGAAAATGCGCTCAGGACGATGCTCGACAGCCTGGGAATCAAAAATTATCCGGGGGCGTCTGCCACCGCAGCGGACATGTCGGATTTCTTCCACGTCAACACCAACAAGCCGCAAGTGATCATGAGTTCTCCGGTCAACGGGGCAAATATGGGCTCTCCCGTTCTGGTGCAGGCGTCGGCTACTCCGAGCATCGGAAATCACATTACCGGCTGGGTAGTTTACGTCGATGGCAAGAACTTGTACGGCGCGGGAGCCGTTACTGCAATTGACGCGAACATCGCGATGAGCAACGGAAATCACACTGTGATCGCCCGCGCGTGGGATTCCTCGGGCAACTTCGGCGATCAGACCGTGAACATCTCGGTGAACGCCAGCAAGCCGTCGGTTTCAATCTCGACCCCGGGCAACAATTCAAACGTCGGCTCTCCGATGAACCTGCAAGCCTCTGCCACGCCTTCCAGCGGGCAAAGGATTTCCGGTTGGTGGGTCTATGTCGACAGCGTCGGCAAATACAATACCGGGTCGGTAAACTCGATCAACACCAACTTAACGCTCACGCCAGGCTGGCACAATATCGTCGTCCGAGCGTGGGATACCTCCGACGACTACGGCGACCAGACTATCGCCGTCAACGCCACAACTAGCAAGACGGCGGTGACCGTGTCGTCGCCGGCTCCTGGATCGAATGTAAGCTCACCGATCGCGCTGCGTGCCTCGGCTACTCCAATCAGCGGGAAAACGATCGTCGGATGGTGGGTCTACCTTGACAGCAAAGGCGTGTACAACGCCGGAGCAGTGAACTCGATCAGCCCGAATATCGGCGCTTCACCCGGAAATCACACTCTTGTGGTTCGCGCCTGGGATTCTTCCGGAGGCTATGGCGACCAGACCGTCCCCGTCACGGTCAAACAGGGCGGCGTATCGGTAAACATTACATCGCCAGCGAATGGCTCTTCCGACAATTCACCGGTGAATGTCAAAGCCAACGCATCGTCGTCGAATGCGATTAAAGGGTGGGAGATCTATGTGGATTCCGTCCCCACGTTCAACCAAGGCGGAGGCAATCAGATCAATCATTCCCTTTCGCTCAAACCCGGCACGCACGCTCTCATGGTGCGCGCTTGGGATACCTCAAACGCATTCGGAGATCAGACTGTGAAAATTACGGTGCCGTGATCGGCTGACGAAGAGGCGACGATTCCTGCAGCAGTAGCCGTCTCTCTCCGCGCGGCTACTGCTGCTGTTGCTGCTCTTGCTCCGATCGCAGGGCAGCAGGACGGACTAGTGTCGGTCGTGATCGTACAACGAATGGAGTCTCGGCTGCCTCGCTCACTGCTTGGCTGGCCGGGCTCACCCGAACAGCAACGCTCAACTCGCCCTCTGCGTCGCCCTTGTAGACTCCGCGGGTCGGGGGGACATCGGCGTAGTCACGGCCCAGGGCTACTCGAATGTGACGGTCTCCACCGACCAGATCGTTGGTGGGGTCGAAAGCCACCCAGCCAAGACCCGGAACCAGCGCTTCGACCCACGCGTGCGATGCGCCTTCCAACGAGCGGTCTTTCTGTTTCTCATCTCGATGGAACATGTATCCGCTGACGTAACGGCATGGCATTTTCAGTCGCCGTACGAGGGCGATCAGGATGTGGGCGAAATCCTGGCAGACACCTTGCCGAGCTTTCAGTGCCTCATCGATCGGCGAGTCCACTTTTGTGCTGTGTGGGACATAGGCAAACAAGCTGTACATCGCTGTGTTGAGCTCTGAAAGTAATTCGAATGGATTCCCACGGCGCTCACAGCGGAGTAACTCCGCCAGTTCCTCAAGCAACGGTGTCGAACGCGCAAAGTGGCTGGGCAGCAGCATCTCCCAGTAATCACCCGATGCCACCTGCGCATCGAGATCAGCCCAATCTCCGCAATCCGCGGCGCGCGGAGTCGGCGATAGCTGCACTTCAACGGAAGACTCGGCAGTGACCTTGACTTGCGTGTGAGCCGCCGCAATATCGAAATGATGAACCGTATTACCTAGGAAATCCCGATACTGCATCACATTTGCCTGCGGCTCGATTTTGAGGCTGAAACTCAGGCAACGCTGATCGCCGTCGGTGCGCGGTTGCAGACGAACCTCCATGGTGCTCTCGCGCACCGCAGGCTCATACTGGAAGGTCGTGATGTGACGGACGGAAAAGATCATTGCGTAATTTCGCCGTTCAGTAATTTGGTACTTTGAAAAACCTCGAATCCAATCTGACGTGCTACGCGCAGTACAGGTTTACAGATTACAAAATTACAAAATCACCCCAATTACAGAATGGCATCAGGCCAGCGCCGACTCGACCGAATAATCGAAATAGACTTGATGGATGGCGTTATGGGCCTGCGCGCATTGCCAACGCACGCTATCGAGATAAGCCGCGGCGCCCGCTGACAAAATCTCCTGGATCTGGCTGAAATTCAGTGTAGCCTGCAGACGTCCCGCGAGACGCTCGGGTTGCTCGGCACGCCGGTCCGTCATTTCGCCAATGCAGTTGAGCGCCGCGTGAACCATATCGACAGAAAAGCGCACCGAATGCGGGAACTCCGCGTTCAACAAAAGAAACTCCGCTACTCTCATCGGGCGCATTTCTGCGGTATAGGTCTTGCAGTACGCCTCGAATGCCGCGCACGATTTCAATAATCCGACCCACTCAAGATATTCCTCGGTCTCGACCGACTGATCGGGAGGTTGGGCCAGCTTCCCGAAATGCGCGCCGATTAACCGTGCCAGCGTGTCGGTGCGTTCAACGTACCGGCCAAGTTGGATATACTGCCAACCCTCGCCATGCGACATCGTGGAATCCGTCACTCCCTGGAACAGGTGTGCGCCCTCCTGCACAGCGCGAAAGAAAACATGAGAGTTCAGAAGCCAAGATTCGCCCTTACTTGTATTGCTCACTTGCAGGTAGAGTCTGTTGAGCTGCTCCCACATTTCTGTGCTGCACTGTTCGCGCACCTGCCGCAAATTCTCCCGGGCCGCAGCCACGCACGAGAGGAGCGACGATGGATTCGTGCGCTCGAGGGTCAACAGGTGTGTGACCGCCACCGCGTCGATCTTGCCATCTTCCGGCGACACAGTTTGCAACGCATTCAAAAGCCGCAGCCAACGTCCCGAGCCAGATTCCGGTGACTGATCGAGCCTTAGTTGCAGGTCCACCTCGATCAGGCGCGCTGTATGCTCAGCTCGCTCCAGGTAGCGGCTCATCCAGTACAAGCTGTCCGCGACCCGCGAGAGCATGGCTGTTCGTCTGCGATCGTTCATGGTTCAGTGGTCAGCACACGAAGCTCACCGGCGCCCCCATTTTGATTTACTGGCCATCAGTTCCTTAACACCCAAGTGTCCTTACTTCCGCCGCCTTGCGAGGAATTTACGACCAGCGATCCCCGCCGCAATGCCACGCGTGTCAAGCCTCCCGGGACCAGCGTCACATTTTCTCCATACAGGATGTAGGGACGCAGGTCGACGTGACGTGCCTGCACTTCACCATCAAGAAAGCACGGTGCTCGCGACAGACTCAGTGTGGGCTGCGCAATGTAATTTCGCGGTTCGGCCTCAATTCTTCTCCGGAATTCGTCCCTTTCCAGTTCCGTGCTGTGCGGCCCAATCAACATCCCGTAACCGCCCGACTCGCCAACTGCCTTAACGACCAACTCATCGAGATGTTCGAGGACGTAGCTCTTCTGCGCGCGGTCGTTGAGCAGATATGTCTGGACGTTCTGCAAGATGGGCTCCTCGCCGAGGTAATACCGGATGATCGCCGGCACATAGGCATAGAGTGCTTTGTCATCGGCGACACCGGTGCCGATCGCATTGGCAAGAATCACGTTCCCCGCTCGATACGCATTGAACAAACCCGGCACGCCGAGGCTTGAATCCTGCCGGAAGCAGAGCGGATCGAGAAAATCGTCGTCCACGCGGCGGTAAATCACATCCACGCGGCGCAAGCCCGCGGTCGTCCGCATGTAGACAATATTGTCGTGCACCAGGAGATCGCGCCCTTCTACCAACTCAATCCCCATCTGCTGCGCCAGAAATGTGTGCTCAAAGTATGCCGAGTTAAATACGCCTGGCGTCAGCAAGACGACTTTCGGCTCATGTCGAGCCGAGGAACTCTCTGGTGCCAGAGCGCGAAGAGTGGCCAGCAACGCCTGCGCATAGTGATCAACCGGGCAGACTCCGTAATCGCGGAAAAGTGTGGGAAACACCTTCTTCAGGACCTTGCGATTCGCCAGCATGTACGAAACGCCGCTGGGGACGCGCAAGTTATCTTCGAGCACGGCAAAGCTGCCGTCGGGCAAGCGAACCAGGTCTGTCCCGCAAATGCTGACATAGATGCCGTTCGGAGGAGATATTCCGCGCATCTCGCGGCGAAAATGCCGGCAGCTATATACCAATTCCCGCGGAACGATTCCGTCTGTCAGAATTCTGCCCTGATGATAGATGTCTTCCAGAAACAGATTCAGCGCCGCTATTCGCTGCGTGAGCCCGTTCTCGATCTTCCGCCACTCGTCGAAAGGAATAATTCGGGGCAGAAGATCGTTGGGGAAGACGCGCTCGGTTCCTTCGTCATTTCCGTAGACAGTAAAGGTGATTCCCTGATGGAGGAACGAAAGATCTGCTGCCTGCTGGCTCTTGCGCAACTCATCCGGGGGCAACTCCAGCAATCGCTGAAAGAGCGCCTTATAGTGCGCGCGAGGCGTACCCGGCGCGGCGAACATCTCGTCGTACGCCGAATCGAACTGGTAGTTTCGAAACGGCGGGCGAAAAAGCGTGAGCGGAGCTTCCGGAGGGTTGATCCGGTGCACTATCCCGCGCGTTCGGGTACGGCTCGTCTGCACCCCTAGGACTCTAGGGGCGAGACCCGCGATGAGTCCAATCGAAATTGTTTATTGGGGAGATTCGGATTTCACGGGCTGGCCTGAACAATCAGATACCCAGTTCGGCAAGCTTTGCGATATCCCGGCCCAGAACGGCTCTATCCCCTCGCACCACAATCGGACGCTGGATCAGTTCGGGATGTTTCGCCATTAAAGCAAGCAACTGATCATCGTTCAACTTCTTCCCTGCGACGTGTTGGCTGTACGCCTCTTCCTTAGTGCGCAAGACTTCATTCGGCTTGAGGCCTGCCTTCCGCAATAGGTGCTTCAGACTCGCCGCGGTAAGCGGCTTTTCCAGGTAATTGACGGTTTCATATTCCACACCTTTTTCAGCCAAGGCCCGCTTGACCTCGCGGCACTTGCTTCAGGTGGGCTTCTCGTACACGACCACTATCGTCGCGTTCTTTGCCACGGCCTACTCCTTTTCCCCGGAAGTAAATGTAGTCCACGGTCCGGCTTTCATGTCGCGCAACAACGGCTTCTGCCACGAATACTCGGGATGACGCTCCAGGAACGGCTCGGCCAAAAAGTCCTCACCGCAAGGGTGCCCGGCACGCGCCACAAAACTCATTTTGGCTGCCATCGAGCTGTCCGTCGCCTTTCCCTGCACCGCGCCGGCGGGATTGTAGGCGGCCCAATCCCATTCCTTCACACCGCGCTGAGAGTTGTCGACATGGCCGCAAAGACCACGTTCGTTCGGCTGATTCTTCTTCTCGAAGGTGTCTTCGTGATCTGCTAAGAAGGACTGCGCCATCTGTACATCGATCTTTCCCTGGGCTTGCTTCATCAACTCTTCCCAGCGAATATGCCGGGCATTCGGCGAAGACGAAGCATCGTTGGGATCAAATGTCGTCTCTTCTTTGATTACTTTCGGATCGCGCGCAAAGTTCGAACTGACGAAGTATCCATCTTTGCTTCGCCACAGTGGTGTGTTCTTCAGGCCGAGTTCCAGGTAAGCAATCTCTCCCGTCTTGCGATCGCCAATCAGCCAGTCGTTGGCGTACCCGCCATTATTGCCCTCTTTAATGATGCGGACGTAGTCGTCGATGCTGTTTGCATATTGCAGAGCCTTACGCGCACGCATGAACTCCGGCTTGCCGTTCGGATCCCAGCCTTCAAACTGAGTGATAGTCGTTTCGGTTACCATCATGCCCGCGGAGTTCACTCCAAAATCGTCATCGCTGACGATCACTCCGGGAAACCCATCCATCAGGATGCGATTCCCGTGTTGCGGCTGAATGTCGAAGATGATGACCCATCGCTCGCCCGCAAGATAACTGGTCCAGTTGTTATGGGCGATGACGATCTGGTGATCCTTGGTCATGCTGCCAGTGGCGATGAATGCGCTGCAATTGCCCGGAGCTTTCAGCTTTTCGTTCTTGGCTGATTTGTTCTGCTTGGCGAGCCACGGAAGGTAATAGTCGGGCACCTCTTCGAAAGCGTTCAGGGCCACGATATCCCATACATCGAGATTGCCGCCGTGCGCTTTTACCCCGTCCGCAATGCCCTGCAGTTCTTGCTGGTATTCGGCATCAATGTGCGGCCAGAGCATCTGCCTGGCGGTCGTGCGGAAGAACTCCCAATCCTTCTGCGATTGATGGGTATCGAAGAGCTTGATCGCTTCAAACGCACCCTGGATCTCCGGCGCCAGAATGTAGCCGTGCTGGTAGCCGATGTCCGAGGGCGAACCTTCAAGGTGAACATACGTCCATCCGCCCTGCTGGAAGCGGTAGGCCTTCTCGATCCGCCCCGCAGGCTTCGTTGCGGCAACTGCTGTAAGACTCACCACCAATCCCAAAACAGCTACACTCCACAGACGTCGGTTTCCCATGATCCCCTCGAAAGAAAGCTGTAGTTAGTGCCGCAACATTCTAGCCGATGCAAGCGGTCGTGAGGGTACAAGTCCATGCAAATCTATGTCATCCCGAGCGAAGCGAGAAACCCGCCGTTCGCCGGGAGTATGGGTACTGAACAGGGCAGGTTCAGGGCGTCCCCGGCGCTCGGATGACAGATTCAGCCTAAATATCCGTCCGCTGTTCCGGATGACGTTTCAAATACCAGCATGGTTGCATGCCAGAGTGCGGAAACAAAGCATTCACGCAAGTCTCGGGCGCTGGAGGGTCGAAGATAAACTGGGTCTTGCCGCTCTTCTGCGCAACTGCGTAGTAATGGCTAACGACAACCGAGCCGTAAGGATTACGATGGGCAAACACCCTCAGCCGGAAAAGCCCCAGATCAACAGCAAAAGCCAGGATCAGGATGCCGAGCAGAGACAGAACAATAGCGAGGAAAACCCGCCGGATTCGATCTCTCAGTGTGAGCGGCCTTTCCAGCATGAGGCCCGATTATACGGCTGACGCTCTACTTCAACGATCCTGCGCATCCTCCGTGTTGAACCACATTGAAAGTGTCCCCTTGAGACCACATTAGAAGTGTCCCCTTTAGAGTTCCTCCGGGGGAGGAACTGAGATTGGGGAGAACTGGATTGAGCAAGAGAGAGTTGAGCCGAGTAGA
>Ga0335085_10001262_pt1 | contig 56264 bp, 59 predicted proteins | sample Lox_Sample_45_FD_206712 | JGI IMG/M metagenome (GOLD analysis project Ga0335085, IMG submission 206712) | Soil microbial communities from Loxahatchee National Wildlife Refuge, Florida, United States - Lox_Sample_4.5 | ecosystem: Environmental > Terrestrial > Soil > Wetlands | place: USA...
TTGAGAGTTCGCCGCTCTGCGTGAAGTGCTGGATCTCCGTTTCGATGTTTGCCGCCGTCGGCGGTGCCTCGTTGGCGAAGCGGGGCTCGACGCGATCGTCTTCGTCTCGCGGCCGCATGCCTGCTCTGCCAAACTGCCCGGCCGCCTGCTGCGGCATTGTCCCAACCCCCACCGTTACCGATGCATAAGGTGTTGGACATCCTGCTCCCCACGCGTAAACCAATCGTTCATTGATCGGAGAGTCGCGCTTTGAAGGTTTTTTTGGTGGGATCTGGCGGCCGGGAGCACGCCCTGGCATGGGCGCTGGCCGCGAGCCCCATCGTTTCCAGGCTCTATTGCGCCCCCGGGAATGCGGGGATCGCGGAGGTGGCCGAGCACGTGGCCATTGCCACCACGGATATCGACGGGTTGGTGGCGTTCGCGCAGCAGGCGAGGATCGATTTCGTGATGATCGGGCCCGAGGCGCCGCTGGTGGCTGGCTTGTGGAACCGGCTGGAGGCCGCCGGCATCAAGGCATTTGGGCCGAGTGCGGCGGCGGCACAACTCGAAGGCTCCAAGGGGTTCGTCAAAGATCTGTGCGCCGCCCACGGAATTCCCACGGCTCACTACCACAACTTTACTGATACAGAGCGCGACGCAGCAAAGTCGTTCGCAGCAAGCCTTGGTGAGCGAGCGGTTATCAAAGCTGATGGCCTAGCAGCCGGGAAAGGTGTCGTTGTTTCAGACAATACGGCGACAACTGTCCGCACAATTGATGCAATGCTCATGCGCCCTGGCGATCGAATCGTGGTTGAAGAATGTCTGGAGGGCGAAGAGGCGAGCTTCTTTGTGTTGACCGATGGCGAGCACATCCTGCCGCTCGCCTCCGCGCAGGATCACAAGCGCGCTTTCGATGGCGACAGGGGACCGAACACGGGCGGCATGGGGGCTTATTCGCCGGCGCCCGTCCTGACACCGGATGTCGCCGAGAAGACGATTGCGAAGATCATCAAGCCGACCATTGCAGCGATGGCAGAGCGCGGCACGCCCTACATGGGCGTGCTCTATGCCGGACTCATGATCAAGGACGGCGAGCCGAAGCTGATCGAATACAATTGCCGCTTCGGCGATCCCGAATGCCAGGTGCTGATGCTGCGGCTGAAGTCCGATCTCGCCACGGCGCTCATGGCCGCGCGCGACCACGAGCTTCATCACATCGATCTGCGCTGGCGCGATGAGGCGGCCCTGACTGTCGTGATGGCGGCGAACGGCTATCCCGGCGATTACGCGAAGGGCTCCGAAATCCGTGGACTCGAGGCGGCCGCAAAGGTCGAAGGTGTCGAAATCTTCCATGCCGCCACGGAACGGCGCGACGGCAAATGGATCGCCAATGGTGGCCGCGTTCTGAATGTCACCGCCCTCGGCCGCGATGTCGCCGAGGCCCGCGCACGCGCCTATCGCGCCGTCGATCTGATTGACTGGCCGGAAGGCTTCTGCCGCCGCGACATCGGCTGGCGGGCGTTAGGCCGGTAGCAGAGAGGAAACGGCGGCACCTGTTCGAGTGCCGCCGCCTGCAAGTTACTCGTCGCCCTCGTCTTCGTCCTTGGCTTCGCCCTTCTTGCCGCGCTTCTTGAGCGCCGCACCCAGGATGTCGCCAAGGCTCGCGCCCGAGTCGGACGAGCCGTACTGCGCCACGGCTTCCTTCTCTTCCGCCACTTCGCGGGCCTTGATCGACAAGCCGATCTTGCGTGCCGCTTTGTCGAAGCTCGTGACCATGGCGTCGATCTTGTCCCCCTTGCCGAAGCGCTCGGGACGCTGATCGCCGCGATCGCGCGAAAGATCCGCGCGGCGGATGAAGGCCTTCACGCCATCGGCCAGCGCCACTTCGATGCCGCCATCGTTCACTTCGGTGACCGTAACGGTAACGACGCTGCCCTTCTTGAGCGGGCCGCCGGCGGCGCCCACCTTGTCCATCGGATCGGCTTCGAGCTGCTTGATGCCGAGGCTGATGCGCTCCTTCTCGACGTCGACGTCGAGAACCTTCGCCTTCACCGTCTGGCCCTTCTGGTAGTCCTTCACCGCCTCGTCGCCGGACTTGTCCCATGCGATGTCGGAGAGGTGCACCATGCCGTCGATGTCCTCGCCGACGCCGACGAACAAGCCGAACTCGGTGATCGACTTGATCTCGCCTTCGACGGTCGAGCCCGCCGGGTGTTCGCGGGCGAACTGTTCCCAAGGATTTTCCTGCGTCTGCTTCAGGCCAAGCGAGATGCGGCGCTTGTTGGAATCGACTTCCAGCACCTGCACTTCCACTTCGGCGCCCGGCACGACGATCTTCGACGGCGCCACGTTCTTCTTCACCCAGCTCATCTCGCTGACGTGCACGAGGCCTTCGACGCCCGGCTCCAGCTCCACGAAGGCGCCGTAATCGGTGACGTTGGTGACCTTGCCCTTGAAGCGCGCGCCGACCGGATACTTCGCGGCGACGCCTTCCCACGGATCGCTCTGCAGCTGCTTCATGCCGAGCGAAATGCGCTGCGTCTCGGGATTGATCTTGATGATCTGCACCTGGACGGTCTGGCCGACGTTCAGCACTTCCGTCGGATGGCTGACGCGGCGCCATGCGATATCGGTGACGTGCAAGAGGCCATCGACGCCGCCGAGATCGACGAACGCGCCGTAATCGGTAATGTTCTTGACCACGCCTTCCAGCACCTGGCCTTCCTTGAGGGAAGCCACCAGCGAGGAACGCTCCTCGGCGCGGCGCTCTTCCAGCACGGCGCGGCGCGACACCACGATATTGCCGCGGCGGCGATCCATCTTCAGGATCTGGAATTTCTCCTGCTGGTTCATCAGCGGGCCGACGTCGCGCATCGGGCGAACGTCAACCTGGCTGCCCGGCAAGAACGCCACAGCGCCGTCGAGATCGACCGTGAAGCCGCCCTTCACGCGGCCGAAAATCACGCCCATCACGCGAGACTGATCGTTGAACGCCTTCTCGAGCCGTATCCAGCTCTCCTCGCGCCGCGCCTTGTCACGCGACAGGACGGCATCGCCAAGCGCATTCTCGACGCGCTCGAGATAGACCTCAACGGTGTCGCCGAGCTTCACGCTGGGCGGCTGTCCGGGCATGCCGAATTCCTTCAGCGGCACGCGGCCTTCCGTCTTCAGTCCGACATCGACGACGGCGAAATCGTTCTCGATGGCGACGATCTTGCCTTTGATGACATTGCCTTCCTGCGGCGATTGCGTGTTGAAGCTCGCTTCGAGCATCGCCGCGAAATCCTCGCGGGAGGGGGCTGAGATGGATTGACCGGCTGCGCTTGCCATGGAACTCCTGTTCAAGTTGTTTCAATGCCGATCGCTTTCGCGATGGACTTCCGCGCGGATTCCTTCCGCGAGGCGGGATCGGTTGCGTTGCGAATTCTGGCCTGCTCGGAAGAAGCGCGCCGGGTCTCCTTGAACCCCTATGGCACGGCTTTGAGCGCCTCCTCGACCTTCGGCTTGACCAAGGCGAGAGCGGCCACGAAGGCCGCGTCTATATCCAATCGGGAGGTATCCAGCAAGAGGGCGTCCGGGGCGGGCTTGAGGGGCGAAATAGCCCGTTCGCGGTCGCGTTTATCCCGTTCCACGAGTTCCTTGAGGATCGTGGCGTCATCCGGCCAGCCGCCGAAGGATTTGAGCTCCAGGAACCGCCGGTGGGCGCGGACCTCGGGTTTGGCGTCGATGAACAATTTCACCGTGGCCGCGGGGCAGATGACGGTACCGATATCGCGTCCATCGATGACCGCGCCGCGCGCCCCGCCGGGGGGGTGGGCGGCGAAGTTCCGCTGGAATTCGAGCAGCGCCTGCCGGACGGCAGGAAACACGGACACCAGCGACGCCGCGTGGCCGATCTCCGCCGAGCGGATGCGGGGATCGTCGCGCCGGCCAACATCGACCGCGCGCGCCGATTTCACGGCGTCGCCTTCCCGGTTCGGATCGCCCCCGGCCTCCACCACGCCCAATGCCACCAATCGATACAGCGATCCCGAATCCAGATGTGCAAATTGGAAATGCGCAGCGAGCCTCTTCGCCAGCGTCCCCTTCCCCGACGCGGCCGTTCCATCAACGGCGATGATGATGATGCTCATGCGAACCCCGCGCCGAGACTTCGCATCAACTCCTCAAACTCCGGGAAGCTGGTGGCGATCATCGACGCATCGTCGACGGTTATGGAATTGCGCGACGCGAGGCCCGCGATCAGGAATGCCATCGCGATGCGGTGATCCATGTGGGTTGTGATGGTTGCGCTACCGGGAACATCGCCGGGCCGGCCGTCGATCACCATGCCGTCCTCCAGCTCTTCGACCTGAACGCCGCAGGCGCGCAGGCCATTGATGATGGCGAAGAGCCGATCGCTCTCCTTCACGCGCAATTCTTCCAGGCCGCGCATGACCGTGCGGCCGGAAGCATTGGCGGCAGCGACAGCGAGGATGGGATATTCGTCGATCATCGACGGCGCGCGCTCCGGCGGCACGTCAACGCCACGCAAATTGGAATGACGCGCGACGAGATCGCCGATCTCCTCGCCGCCGCTCATCCGGCGGTTCGTGACGGAAATATCGGCGCCCATGTCTTGCAGCGTGTCAATCAACCCGATGCGGCGCGGGTTCAACAGCACATCGGGAATTGTGATATCGGAACCCGGAACAATCAGCGCAGCGATCAGAGGAAAAGCCGCCGATGATGGATCGCGCGGCACCTGAATCGCGCACGGCCGAAGCTCTGCCTCGCCCATCACTTCAATTCGCTCGCCACCTCCAACCATCGGCGCAGCGGAAACATCGGCACCGAAGGCGGCCAGCATCTTCTCCGTGTGATCGCGCGTCAGGGCGCTCTGCGTGAGGCGCGTGCGGCCCGGCGCGTTCAGTGCCGCCAGCAGAAGCGCCGACTTCACCTGGGCGGAGGCAACCGTCACCTCGTAATCGACGCAGATCGGGCGATCCGCGCCGGTCAAGGCGATCGGCATCAACCCGCCCTCGCCGCTCCACGTCGCGCCGAATTTCTCCAGCGGCTCCAGCACCCGCTTCATCGGCCGCTTGCGCAAGCTCGCGTCGCCAGTGAAGACAGCCGTGATCGGCGTCGTGGCCATGGCACCCATGACGAGCCGCGAGCCGGTGCCGGAATTGCCGAAGTCGAGCTCGCCGTCCGGCTGGCTGAAGCCGCCGACGCCACGGCCCCATACGCGCCACTCACCCTCGCCCACGCGTGTCACCTCGGCGCCAAACTGCATCATCGCCTTGGCGGTGTGGACCACGTCTTCCGCTTCCAGCAGGCCGGAGACCGGCGTCTCGCCCACCGCCAGAGCGCCGAGGATCAGCGCCCGGTGCGAAATCGACTTGTCGCCCGGCACCTTCGCCACGCCTTGCAGCGGTCCGGATTTCCGGGCCGAGAGCGGGCGCCTATCCTGTCCATTCATGGCTTGAAGTCCGCCCGCCGCCTCACCAGATAGGGGCCCCGGCCGGGAACCGGCGCACCCGCGGCCCTCTTCTTTACAGAGCGGCCCGGAAGTGGCAAACGACCCGGCCTTCTGGAAACCCGTCGACGAGGAAGCATGACTTTGGCCAAGGCCGATCTCGGAACCAAGCGCGTTTGCCCATCCTGCCAGGCCCGTTTCTACGACCTGCAGCGGCGTCCGATCGAATGTCCGAAATGCCAATTTGCGTTCGAGCCGGAGGCCCTGTTCAAGCAGCGGCGCACCCGCCAGCCGGAGCCGGTGGAGGTCGTCGGTCCTGCCGTCGTCGCCGAGGAGGCGGAGGACGAGGAGCACGAGAACGAAGAGGCCGAGCAAGAAGAGGCCGAGGGTGTCGAGGAAGAGCCCGTCGTCATCGCTGGCGAAGAAGACGAGGAAGAAGCCGCCACCGAGGAAGAAGAGGCTGAGGGCGCGGGCATGAGTGTCGTCGAGGGCGAACCCGAGGAGATCGAAGATATCGAGGTCGACGAGGAAGGCGACGAAGAAGATGAGCCGCTTCTCGAGGAAGTGGAAGAAGACGGCGATGACGTCGCCGGCATTCTCGATCCGGGCGTGACCAAGGACGAGAGATAGAGTTTCGCCGCCCGCCGGTCCCAACCGGCATTTCATTCGGCGGCGATGGTACGGGGCTGTAGCTCAGTTGGGAGAGCGCGTGAATGGCATTCACGAGGTCAGCGGTTCGATCCCGCTCAGCTCCACCACGCTTCGCTCGCGACAGCGAGCAAGCGTACCCGGCGTAGCCCAAAGGGCGAAGCCGGGCTTGTGCCCCGCGAGCTACGCCTGGCAAGCCAGCCCTCGAACACCCACATTTCTAGTGATTCAGCAGCTCCGGCTCGAATGCTGCGGACGGAAGCGCTTCGCGCATACGGCGCGCGAAGGCCGCCAGGCACACCTCGGACTTCGCCAGCGGACCGCTGACATAACTGCCCGATGACATGCCGGCCTGAACGCGCGCGATCAGCACCGTGTCCTCGGCATTTACCTGACGGTTGATGCGCCAGTTGAGATAGCGCGCCGCTCGCACTTCGCGCCGCGCATCCGGGCGTGCATAAGCGATCTCGCGGATCACCATTTGCGTTGGCGAAACCGGAATGAGCTGCATGAAATCGACCTGATCGGGATACACGTCGAAGGCAACATTGGGCCACAGCCGGTAATAGTTCCACGTGTGCCTTCGGCTCTCAGGCAAATGATCGAACAGCGGCAGCAGAGACTGATACGAACGCTCCACCCAATTGGCAGAAGGCTTCTCCGTGATAGTGCCGTGCATCTTGTCGACCCATGGTTTCGCCTCGAGTCCGTAGCTCGCGCCGAACAACCGCGTCAGGCCGGGATGCGCCACTGGAATGTGCAGGCCGTCGCCGTAATTGTCGGCGACGTTCTTCCAGTTGACCGATCGCGGTCGCAACGTGACGCGGCCTTGCGGCTGAAGTGTTTCGAAACCATGCGGCGCGATCTCCTCCTCGTAAGGCGACATCATCTCCGCAACCGAGGGCAGCCCCTTCTCCGTCCGCACGAAGATGAAGCCACGCCAGATTTCCTGCTCGAGCGGAACGAGGCCGTGACGCGACAGGTCGAGCGATTCAAATCCTTGCCATGGCGGCACCGATTTCAGCGATCCGTCGAGGCCGTAACTCCAGGCATGATACGGACACACCAGCCGATGGCCGCAATTGCCGTGGTTGCCGTCGGCGAGCCGCGAGGCGCGATGGCGGCACACATTGTGGAAGCTGCGGACGATGCCGTCGGCGCCGCGCAACGCCAGGAACCGTTCACCGAGGATGTCGAGCGTGTGATAGTCGCCGGCATTCGGAACATCGTTGACGTGGCAGATCAGGTGCCAGGTGCGCGAAAACAGATGCCGCCGCTCGGCCTCGAAGAATCCCGCGTCGCAATAGATCCACGCCGGCAAACTCTGCTCGTACGCTTCAACCAAATGTGTCCCCGAACGTGTATTTCCTGCCAGGGACAAGGATAGACGCCTATTACGGCCAACCGCAATTGTCGGAAATTGTCCCGCCACGCTGCTTCGCAATTGACCACGCGCCACACATCGGCCAAGAACGGCCGGCCCAATTCTTGACCACGAGGCCCTTTGAATTTCACTGATGCGCGGCAAGTGCCGTCCGGCACGAAACTGATGCCCGAGCTTGTCATCATCGGCGGCGGGCCGGCGGGCATTTCGCTGGCGCTTGCACTCGCCAGAACGAAGATCAAGGTCCTGCTGCTGGAGAGCGGCGGCATGCAGTTCGATGCCGCGACGCAAGCGCTTTATGCCGGGCAGGAAACGGGCGTGAAGTACTACGCGCTCGATGCCACGCGCATGCGCTATCTGGGCGGCTGCACGAACCATTGGGGCGGATGGTGCCGGCCGCTTGATGAGGACGATTTCGCCCAGCGCGACTGGCTGCGGCACTCCGGCTGGCCATTCGACCGCAGCGAACTCGATCCATATTTCCCACGCGCCCAGGAACTGATCGAAGCGGGACCGCTTCTCTACGACAAGCTTGCGAAGGAGACGTTGCCCGGCGGCGACTTGCTGAAGCTCGGCCCCGGCGGCATCTACAACAGCTTCTTCCAGTTCAGCGTATGGCGCGGCAATCCGGATCACCTGCCGACGCATTTCGGCGAGCGCTATGCGGATGACCTGAAGCGCGTTCCCAACCTTCAGGTGATGCTCAACGCGAACGTGACCGCACTGCGGTTGGGGCAGGACCCGCGCTGGGTCGATCATCTGGATGTCGCCACGCTCGACGGCAAGCGTTTTACGGTCGCGCCGCGGCATGTGGTGCTGGCGGCCGGCGCGATCGAGACCGCGCGGCTTCTGCTGGCATCGAACGATGTCGCGACGAACGGGGTCGGCAACGAGAACGATCTGGTGGGCCGCTACTATGCCGATCACGCCATCCCACGCGATACGGCCACGCTGGTCGTGTTCGGCGGCGAAATTGCCGCCTCCTACAAGACGACGCTAGATATGAAGGGCGCGCACTTCCGTGCCACACTGTCGCCGACACAACAATTCAAGAAGGACCGCCATGTGCTCGGCTCGCTCGTGACGGTCGAGCAGCGCGTGGCACTGGACGAGCTCGGCGCGGCGGCAGTCACCACGACATCGGCGGCGCTCGGCGTCGACGGGAGTAACGCGCATGCCTATTCGCTCGGCTGCGGCATCGAACTGGCGCCCGATCCGGACAGACGCCTGACACTGACAAGCGAACGCGATGCGCTCGGCATGCCTCGCCTCAAATTGAACGTGACGATTTCCGATCAGGACTTCGCCAACTACCGCGAAGCGCTGGTGGAGCTCGGCCGGCAGATGCTGGCGGCGAAAACCGGCATGATCCGCCTCGACCGGCAAAGCCGCAGTGAATGGCTGTCCGTCATGGACTGGGGCAACCATCACATGGGCACCACCCGCATGAATGACGATCCGAAGCAGGGTGTGGTCGATGGCAATTGCCAGGTTCATGGGCTCGCCAATCTGTTCGTGGCGGGAAGTGCCTGCTTCCCGACCTATGGCTCCTCCAATCCCACGCTGAACCTGATCGCGCTGACACTGCGCCTGGCCGATCATCTGAAGGGGGTGTTCCGATGAGAACGCCGGACCGCCGCGTGGTCATCGGAGGCATTGTGGCGTTCGCCGCCGCTGCCGCCGCCATCGGCTACGAATCCAGACGACTGTTCGGCCGGCACTATCCGCCCACGCCCTACGACGATCTGTTCGCCCTCCTGCCGGATCGCGAAGCGGCAAGGAAGGTCGGGGCTGCATTCCTGAAAGAACATTCGAACTTTACGTCCAAAACCGCGGCGGCGGCGTTGCGCCGTCGCATCGGCAAGCAGAAGCTGGATGCGGCGCTGCAGGCCGAAATCGCCGATGGTGCATTAACCGAAGCGGGCCGTTGGCTGATGCCGCAGACGCTCGCCGGACTTTGTGCGCTCGCGGCCAAGGCCGGTTAGACAAAAGAGGGGGACAAATGTCACTTGAGATCGTCGGCGCCGCATATCCGCGCACCGGAACTGTATCGCTGAAGCTTGCGCTCGAGGAGCTTGGCTTCGGGCCGTGCCATCACATGGCGGAGATGATTTCGCATCCCGAGATGGGCGCGTTGTGGATCGCAGCCGCGAAAGGTCGGCCGGACTGGGACGCCATCTTCGCCGGCTACAAATCCTGCGCCGATGCGCCCAGCTGCTATTTCTGGCGAGAAGTCAGCGCGAAATACCCGGATGCGAAGGTGATCCTGACGGAGCGCGATCCGGAGGAGTGGTTCGAATCCACGCAAGAGACGGTGTTTTCGCCACAATGGGTGGCGGCCACCCTGAAGATGCCGCTCGGCCCGTTCTTCCAGGCGGCGGTCTACGATTTCTATGGCGACAAGATCCACGACCACGACTTCATGGTCGCGAACTACAAGCGCTATTGCGATGACGTGAAACGGGCAATCGCGCCGGACCGCTTACTCGTCTATCGCACAGGGTCGGGGTGGGAGCCGTTGTGCCGCTTTCTGGGCGTTCCCGTGCCGGGCACTGCATACCCCAAGGCCAATCAGCGCGACGAGATGAAGGCGATGCTCGCCAAGTCCATCAGCAAGGGCTCGGTGGATGCCGGAGATATCGACCTTGGCCATCGATAGGCGGTCGACCCTCTAGCGCTCGCCGAATGCGCCGGTGCCGACCGACTTCCCGGCGCCGACCGCGTGCTGGTCCGTCCACGCCTGGATGGCCGCGCCGTTCTTCTCGTCGAGCTCGGCGTGCCGGCTGATGGCGTACCGTTCCGACGCCAGCAGGCGTTCCTGCGACGGCTGGAAGCATGGCGCCACGTAGCGTGCGAACAGCTCGTAATGCTTGCGCGTGGCTTCCCAGCTGGCGAAATCGTTCGCCACCATCAAGTAGCAGCCGAAGCCGCCGGACTGCTCCTCCAGCTTCTTGATGTGCGCGATGGCGTCGTCCGGCGTGCCGATGATGGCAGCGCCGCCTTCGGTGAACCACGCGAGCTGCTCCTCGAACGTCTTGCCGCTGACGCGCAAAGTCGGCAGCGCGAGGACTTCCTGCGTGTAGCGCACGAAATGTTGCAGGCCATATTTCACGTCCTCGATCGCCTGCTTCCTTGTCTCAGCCAGATGCATGAAGCCAACCAGGCGCCATTTCTCGCGGTTGACCTTCTGCTTCGCCTTCTCCGCCTCTGCCTCGGCGCGGTTCCAGTGCAGGTGCATCAGGTTCATGTCCTCGCGCATCAGCGCGCCGAGCGACAGAAGTCCCAGGCCATGACGGCCCGCCAGCATCGAGCCCGCCGGCGATGTCGAAGCCGCCACGCAGATGTCGAAATCCGAATAGGGTGCCAGCTGGCATTGCGCATCCTGCAGCGTGTAGCGGTCGGTCTTCACCGTCACCATCTTGCCCTTGATCAGATCGATGATGATTCCGGCATCGTGGTCGAGCGACGGCCGCAACTGCTTGGGCTCGAGTCCGATCATCGTGGCATCGGTCGGCAGCGAACCCGGCCCCATGCCGAACATCACGCGGCCGCGCAGGAGGTGATCGGCCAGGATGATGCGATCCGCCACCCACAGCGGATTGTGGTACGGCACGGACACGACGCCGGGTCCGAGCTTGATGTGCTTGGTCAACGCGCCGACGTAGCACATGAATTGGATCGGCTCGGCGATGATCTCCGTGCCCCCGGAATGATGCTCGCCGACCCACGCTTCCTCGTAGCCCAGATCGTCGAGCAGCCGGATCGTGTCGACATTGCGCTGCAGCGACGACGTCGCGTTCTGTGTCGCCGGCGCATTGAACGGCGGCATGAAAATCCCGAAGCGGAGCTTGCCCATCAGCGTTGCCCTTGAATGTCCCGCCTCCGATGTTGCGGCGGCCGGCACCGGCTGGCAAGCGTGGCGCGGCCCGGTTCGCGAACGGATGGGTTCGATTGCGTTGGCAAGCGGATACTTCCGCACCTGCCGGTTGCGCGCGAACGGATTTCTGGGACACCCTTGGCGGCAATGGCCATCGAAGCAATCGTCAACTACCTCGGCCCGATGAACGAGCGGCCGCGCTTCCACGCGCAGGATCACAGCCGCGACAATCTGGTGCTCGATCCCAGAACCGTGCCAATCGAAGACCTGCGCGATCAGGGAGCATCCCTGAACCGGGAAGGATTTGCACTTGTGCCGCACCGCACCGCCGTGCGCGACTTCCGGGACGATGCCACGGCGCAGCCGATCTATGCGACGGAAGTCGAACGGCTGATCCTGGAACAGACGCGCGCGGATCGCGTGGTCGTCACCGGCAAGGCGCTGCTGCGGTTTTCCGAGCGCGCGCCGGAATCCGGCAAGCTGTTCAACTCCCTGCCCGCGCGCTTCATTCACATCGATGTGAGCGACGCCACGGCGCGGGAGTTTGCCGCGGGCTCCGAGCGCCGGAAGGTCCGCCGCTTCGCGCATTACAATGTCTGGCGCGTCGTCTCCGATCCACCGCAGGACGTTCCGCTCGCCGTGTGCGACGCACGAACACTTGCCGCGGACGATCTCGTTCCGGCCGATGCGGTGTTCGATGCCGTGGACGGACCGGAATGGTCGTTCGAGGCGCTGCTGGTGCGCTACAGCCCGCGCCACCGCTGGTGCACGTTCCGCGACATGACACCCGACGAAGCGCTGATCTTCAAGACGAATGATTCGGATCCGGCCGAGCCGCACAACATCCCGCACTCGGCCTTCGACAATCCGGATTGTCCGGCGGGCGTGGCGCCGCGCGTGAGTGTCGAAGCCCGAGCTATCGCGTACTGGTACTAGACGCGAATAATGACCTTGCCGAAGTGCTTGCCGTCCATCTGGTACTGATAGGCGGCGCGCGCATCCCTGAACTCGAACGTCTTGTCGATGACCGGATGAATCCTGTTCACCGTCATGGCGTCCAGCATGTCCTCGAACATCACGCGGTTGCCGACGAAGATGCCGTGCAGGCTGGCGCCCTTGAACATGAGGATGTGCGGATTGGTGTCGCCCTCGCGCGTGAGCACGCCGATCAGGCACACCTTGCCGGCCCAGCCGACCGACTGCATCGATTTCGATAGCGTGCCAACGCCGCCCACTTCCACCACGCAATCGACGCCCTTGTTGCCGGTGAGGCGCATGACTTCCTGCTGCCACTCCGGTGTCTTCTTGTAGTTGATGAGGCCGTCGGCGCCGAGCTTCTGCGCCCGATCGAGCTTGTCGTCGTGCGAAGAGGTGGCGATGACCCGCGCTCCGGCCGCGCGGGCGAATTGCAGCGCCAGCATCGACACGCCGCCGGTGCCGAGCACCAGCACCGTATCGCCAGGCTTGATCGGCCTGCCCTGCACCATCAGCGCATTCCACGCGGTCACGCCGGCGCACGGCAGGGTGGCGGCTTCGTCGAAAGACATCCAGTCCGGGATGGCGACAAGACCGTCCTCGTGCAGAACGATCTGCTCGGCGAGGGTCCCGTCGAGCGGCGGTCCGCCAAGGGCCCCGCGGCCGGGGCCAGGCGCCCCATCGACCCACACCTGGAAGAAGGTGCCGACGACGCGGTCGCCCGTCTTGAACCGCGTCACGCCTTGGCCGACGGCGATCACTTCTCCGGCACCATCCGACAGGGGAATGAGATTTCCGCCGGCCGGCGGCCCTGGATAGAAGCCCAGCACCAGCGCGAGGTCGCGATAGTTCAGCGAGGTCGCCCGAACGCGCACGACCACCTGATGTGGGCCGGGCTTCGGGTCGGGCCGATCGGCGAGTTGCAATCCGTCCAGGCCGCGCGCGCCCTTGACGACTTCCCAGGCCTTCATGGGCGCTCCTTCTTCGTTCAGGTCAGCGTGCGGCCGTCAGCCAGTTGTCCTTGCGGCCCACGCGCACATGCGCATTGCGGTATTCGCGCGGAGACGTGCCGTAATGATTGCGGAACACGCGCGCGAAGTGCGTCGCGTTGTTGAAGCCCCAGCCGAACGCGATTTCCGTGATCGTGCGGCGCTGCCACAGCGCATCGGCCAGCTGCTTGCCGCATTCTTCGAGCCGGCGGCGCAGAATGTAGCTCGACACGGTCTCGTTCTCGCTGGCGAACAGGATGTGCAGGTAGCGCGGCGAAATACCGAACGCGGCCGCCACGGAGCGCACGCTCAATTCCGGATCGCGCAGATTCGCTTCGATGTAGCGCTTGATCTGGATGCGGCGCGCGCCGACGATTGCCGCATCCGCCACCACCATGCCCTTCACTTCCGTGCAGGCGGTCGCGAAGACGTCGAGAATGCTGTCGGCGATGCGTGAGCCCAACTCCGGCGGAAGATTGTCGGCGTGATCCCAGACATTGCGCAGCATCAACGACGTCGTCTGCGACAGACCCTTGGCGCCGGACAGCTTCACACCGATCATCTCTTCGGGTGTCGGCAGGTGCCGCTTGAGCTCGCTCTCCGCCACGATCAGCACCAGCGTGCTGCAGGAGTCATCGTAGGACAGCTGGTACGGCAAGGTGGAATCGCTCAGCACCAGATCGCCCTGCTCCAGGAGCGCCTCGTGCGCCTCCTGCTTCACGAGCAACTGGCCGGACATCTGGACGTGCAGGAAGAAGCGGTGATCGTCGAGCTTGGCGGCCTGTGCCTTGGAACGCCGCACCGTCGCTGCGCGCGAGGTCGCCTGCGCCATCCGGAGGCGCCCCACATGCACGCAACGAACTTCGGCGTCGAACGCGCCCGCGTTCTCCGGCCGCGTCTCCAGCGGCGCGAATACGTCGCTGATGATGTCGTTCCAATAGGAGACCTTGGCCGACGACGGCAGGCCGTGTGTCGAATAGCTCAGCATCCAGCTCCCTCCGGGTTTTTTCTTTTCAGGATATCAATTAATTTGCCTTGCATACAATCTCGAAAATGAGGGGATCGGGCATGATTGATGCGCGGGCAGCCTTGAAAGAGGCCCCTATGACGGCCTTTCAGATCGGTGCCGTCGCCATCTGCATGGCTATCAACATGCTGGACGGCTTCGACGTGCTGGTCATCGGATTTGCGGGCCCGCCGGTCGCGCATGACTGGTCGTTAATGCCGCGCGAACTGGGCCTTCTATTCAGTGCAAGCCCCATCGGAATGATGCTGGGCTCCATCTTCGTGTCGCCCATTGGCGACATTTTTGGCCGCCGCACGCTGGTGATGCTCGGGCTCCTGGTCATCACCGCCGGGATGCTCTTCTCCGCGGCTGCGACAAATTATGATCAACTTTTGATGTTGCGCGTGGCAACCGGCGTCGGCATCGGCAGCCTGCTCTCCAGCATCAACACGATGGTCGCCGAATACGCGTCCAGCAGGCGGCGCGACTTCGCCGTCGGCGTGATGGCGGTCGGTTACCCCATCGGCGGCACGCTTGGCGGGATGGCGTCCGTCTACCTCATTCACAGTTTCGGGTGGCACTCGGTGTTCGTGTTTGGCGGCGTGCTGTCGGCCTTGCTCATTCCGGTCGTGTGGGTGCAGCTGCCCGAGTCCCTCGATTTCCTGCTTCAGAAGCGGCCTCGCCGCGCGCTCGAACGCGCCAATGCCCTGCTCGCGCGCCTGCAACAACCTGCACTCACCGCACTGCCGGCCATTCGCGAAACGAATGAGGCAAAGGGTGTGCTCGCGGTATTCGATCGCAGCTTCTTCACGCGCACGCTCATCGTGTGTGCCGCCTACTTCCTCTCCATGATGCCGCTCTACTTCATGCTGCAGTGGACGCCGAAAGTGCTTGTGGATTCCGGCCTGTCGCTGACGTCCGGAATCTCGGGCGCTGTGCTGATGAACGCCGGCGGCGTGGTGGGTGGATTGTTGCTGGGTCTGGCGGCGCGGCCGTTCGGACTGAAGCAGGCAACATCGGTGTGCATGGTTCTGTTCTTTGCAGCGATCACTGCTTTCGGATTTGCCGGCGCAAATCTCGGTGCGCTGCTGATCCTCGCGATGGCGGTCGGCTTTTTCATGATCGCCTGCGTGGTCGGCCTCTACGCGGTGATCGCCGCGATGTATCCGGTGCGCATCCGCAACACCGGATCGGGCATCGCGATCGGATTTGGCCGCATCGGCGCGATTGCGGGGCCGTACCTCGCTGGCGTGTTCATCCAGGCCGGATGGTCGCGGCCGATGTACTGTTTCGCGCTTGCCGCGCCTTGCCTGATCGCCGCCTTCATGATCCGGCGTGTGCCCCTGCTGGACGAGGCCACGCCAACGGCCGCTTCCGCACCGGCGACCGTTCCGGCAGAGTAACCCGATGGACCTCACGCGGACATTTGTGGAGATCGGGCTGCAGGACCGGCCAGCTGTCGGTGGAAAGGGTGCCAATCTGGGCGAACTCACACGTGCCGGAATTTCCGTGCCACCGGGATTTGTCGTCACCGCCTCATGCTTCACGCAGTTCGCGGACAGCATCGATCCCGACGGATCGCTTCGCGGTGCGCTTGAAACGCTCGATGCAAACGATGTGTGCGCCGTCGCCGATGCCGGTGCCGACATGCGCCGCCGCATCGAAGGGATGACCCTGCCCTCGGACATTGCCGCCGCGCTTGTTGAGGCCCACCGTGCACTGTGCGCCTCCCCGGAGATGCCTGTCGCCGTGCGCTCCAGCGCCACTAGCGAGGATGCGGAGGACGCGAGCTTTGCGGGCTTGCAGGACACCTACCTGTGGCTCTGCGGCACCGACAGCGTGATCCATCACGTGCGCGCCTGCTGGGCGAGTCTCTACTCGACGGAGTCCCTTTCCTACCGGCGGCGCCTTGGCATGAAGGAAGACGGCATCGCCATGGCCGTCGTTGTGCAGCGGATGGTGGATTCGCGCTGCTCGGGCGTGATGTTCACGCGCAGCCCGCTGACCGGCGACCGCTCCGTCATTGTGATCGAAGGATCGTACGGGCTTGGCTCCTGCATCGTCAGTGGCGAAGTCACGCCTGACAAGTTTGTCATCAGCAAGGTCACGGGCGAGGTTTCGGAGCGCACCATTTCGCGCAAGGCCATGCAGCACACTCCAGACCGTGAAGCGGGCGGCGTTCGCGAAGAAGAGGTCGCAGACACCCTGCGCGATGCGCCCTGTGTGACCGATGCGGAACTGCGCGCACTCGCCGACATTGCGCGCAAGGTGGAACGGCACTATGGCCGGCCGCAGGACATCGAGTGGGCCATCTCGCGCGACGGGGAATTGTTGCTGCTGCAAAGCCGGCCTGAGACGGTCTGGAGCCGCAAGGATGCAGCGCCGGTGACTGCGCCGAAGAGCAGCGCGCTCGATCACGTGTTCGCCACGTTCGGCACGCGCCGGTAATGACGCAATGATCCTCACCCATGACGATGTGCAGGAGATCATCCGCATCCTCGATGCGTCGCCCTACGACGAGCTGGAGATCGAGACCGACCGCTACAAACTCACCTTGCGCCGCGGCGGGTCTGGCTGGACGCAGGCAACCGAAACCGCTCGCGCCGAAAGGCCGGCCGCGATCGCGGCAAAGACAACACAAGCCGAAACAATTCTGGAGCCAGGGACACTCGGTGTCCGCGCGCCACTGGTCGGCACGTTCTATCGCGCGCCCAAACCTGGCGCCGCGCCCTTCGTGGAAGTTGGAGACACAGTGGACGAACACACGGTCGTTGCCATCATCGAGACGATGAAACTGATGAACTCTGTCCACGCCGGCGTGCGCGGCGTGGTGAGCGAAATCTGCGCCGCCAATGCCGAGTTCGTCGAGCATGGCCGCATCCTGATGAAGCTGCGCGCGCCATGATTCACCGCGTGCTGATCGCCAACCGCGGCGAGATTGCGGCGCGTATCATCCGCACTTGCAGGAGGCTCGGGGTCGAGACGGTGCTGGCCGCTTCGGAAGCAGACCTCGATTCCGTCCCGGCGCGGCTTGCCGACCGCGTCGTCTGCATCGGCGCAGCGCCACCGGCGCGCAGCTACCTGAATGTCGCAGCCATCGTCGGCGCAGCCGAAGGCGCGCATTGCGACGCGATCCATCCGGGTTACGGCTTTCTGTCGGAGAATGCCGCGTTAGGCCACGCCTGCAACGATGCGGGGGTTATCTTCATCGGCGCCACCGAAGAGCAGCTCGCCAGCGTTGGCGACAAATGGCGCGCGCGCGAAATTGCAACTGCGGCCGGCTTGCCGGTCGTGCCCGGGGGCATGGCGCGTTCGACCGAAGAAGCACGTGCGTTGATCGAAAGCATCGGCTGCCCCGCATTGGTGAAGGCGGTGGGCGGCGGCGGCGGACGCGGTATGAAACGGATCGACCATCCCGCTCGCACCGATGAGACCATTGCGCTGGCGATCGCCGAAGCCGACGCAGCGTTCGGCGATGCGCGCATCTATATCGAGCGCTTCGTCGAACATGGCCGCCACGTCGAAGTACAACTGCTCGGTGACGGCGAGACGATTATTCATCTCGGTGATCGCGACTGCTCCATCCAACGTCGCTACCAGAAGCTCGTCGAAGAGGCGCCGGCACCGAACCTCGGCGGCGACCTGCGCAAGCGGCTGCACGCTGCCGCGGCATCCTACGGCGAAGCGCTCTCCTATCGCGGGCTCGGCACGGTCGAGTTTCTTGTCGACGACAGGCGCGGCGAATTCTTCTTTCTCGAAATGAATGCGCGCATTCAAGTCGAGCACCCGGTCACAGAAGCAATCACCGGACTCGATCTCGTAGCCGAGCAGATCGCGGTAGCAGAGGGCCGTCCGTTGCGCCTTTCACAGGACGACGTTCGCTTCTCTGGTGCGGCCATCGAATTTCGCATCAACGCGGAGGATTCTGCGCACGATTTCCGGCCCAGCCCCGGCATGGTAACGGCGGCGGAATTCCCCGCCGGTCCCGGCATCCGCGTCGACACGCACGTCGAAGCGGGCAGCACCGTACCGCCGTTCTATGACTCGTTGCTTGCAAAAATCATAGTGCACGGAAGCGACCGCGCCGACGCATTGGTGCGTTCGAAAGCTGCGCTCGCCGCTTGCCGGATCGCGGGCGTGCACACCAACCTCGCGATGCATCGGGCGATCCTTGACGATCCGGAATTCCGCGCAGGCGGAGTTTCTACGAACTGGTTCGGCCAGTTCTGGCGACGAGCCTCCGCCTAGTGATTGCGCGCAAGGTCGGCTTCCGGTTCGCGGCAAGGACGAATGCCGCAACCGGCTTCCGTTAACCTCCGCGGCCTTGGGGAGGAAGCCACAATGAAATTTGCAGTATCGATTTGCATCATCGCCTGCGCGGCCTTCGCGCCGGCTGCCATCGCCGGCGATATGTCCGGCCTCTACGGCAACACCATCGTCTGCCACTATGCCGACGGAAAGCTCACCAAGGTGTGGGTGGCGGCAGGCGGCAGCTACTCCATCCAGCGGCCGGACGGCAGCACCGCCGCCGGCAGCTGGAAGGATGACGGCAGCAACGTCTGCTACATGGACGCCAATCCGGCGCCCGGAATGAAGCCGGTGTGCTCCTCGTCGCAGCTGCGCAAAGTGGGGGACAGTTGGGACGTCACCGACCCGTTCGGCGGACATTGCACCGCCACCTTGATGGCCGGTCAGCAGTAGCACCCCCGATGGCGCACTCTCTGCGTGCGATGGCGCGCAGAGCGTGCGCACATCGTCCCGCTTGGTCTTGCGCGCCGGATGGTCCTATCATCGACGGCGCTGCACTTGGGCATTCGGGGCTGACATGAATCGTACCATTCCTTTTGCGGCGATCGCGGCCGCGACGCTGGCACTCGTTGCCTGCAATTCCGTGAAGTCGATGTTGCCATGGTCGAAGGCCCCGGACAGTTCTGCCGGCATCACCACGGCGCGCATCGCCGATGCCGACAAGGAACCCGGCAACTGGCTCACCTACGGCCGGACCTATAACGAGCAGCGCTTCAGTCCCCTGACGCAGATCAACGACACCAACGCGAAGAATCTCGGCCTCGCCTGGTATCTCGATCTCGACACGGCGCGCGGTCAGGAAGCCACGCCGCTGGTCATTGACGGCAGGATGTACACCACCACCGCGTGGAGCATGGTGAAGGCGCTCGATGCGGCCACCGGCAACGTGCTGTGGTCCTACGATCCGCAAGTGCCGCGCGACTGGGATGTGAAAGCCTGTTGCGATGCCGTCAACCGCGGCGTCGCCGCCTGGCACGATCGCCTGTATGTCGGCACCCTGGATGCGCGGCTGATCGCGCTCGATGCGGCCACCGGCAAGGTCCTGTGGAGCGTGCAGACCGCCGATCCCACCAAGCCCTACTCCATCACCGGCGCGCCGCGCGTGGTCAAAGACAAGATCCTCATCGGCAATGGTGGTGCGGAGTTCGGCGTGCGCGGCTACATCTCCGCCTACGATGCGGAGACCGGCAAGCTCGACTGGCGCTTTTATACCATCCCCGGCGCCAGCGGCTTCGAGCAGCCCATCCTCAAGAAGGCACTGGAGACCTGGAAAGGCCAGTACGCGGAATCCTCCGGCGGCACGGTGTGGGATGCGATCTCCTACGATCCCGAATTGAACCTTGTCTATTTCGGTGCCGGCAACGGCACGCCGTGGAATGCGGAAGAACGCAGCCCCGGCGGCGGCGACAATCTGTTTCTTGCCTCCATCGTCGCTGTGAATGCCGACACCGGTGACTATGTGTGGCACTACCAGGTCACGCCCGGCGATGAATGGGACTACGACGCCGACCAGCAGTTAACTCTTGCCGACCTCAGGATCGACGGCAAGGTGCGCAAAGTCATCATGCAGGCGTCGAAGAACGGTTTCTTCTACGTCCTCGACCGCGAGACCGGAAAGCTGATCTCGGCGAAGAACTACGCCACCGTGAACTGGACCAGCGGAATCGACATGACGACCGGCCGCCCCATCGAAGATCCGAAGGCGCGCTACAGCGAGAACAAGTCACCCTGGGTGAACCTGCCCGGCCCCATCGGCGCGCACAATTGGCAGCCGATGTCGTTCGATCCGCAGACGGGCCTCGTCTACATCCCGGCACAGGACGCGGCGTTCCCGTTCATCGCGGAAGCTGGCTACAAGGCGGCGCCCATCGGCTTCAATGTCGGACTCGATATGGCGGCAGGGTCTCTGCCGAACGATCCGAAGATCAAGGCGCAGGCGATGGCCGGCCTGAAGGGCGCCCTGATCGCGTGGGATCCCGTCGCCCAGAAGGAAGCCTGGCGCGTGCAGCATCCCGGACCGTGGAACGGCGGCATTCTGTCGACCGCCGGCAATCTGGTCGCGCAGGGCAATGCGGCAGGCCAGTTCGCCGTCTATCGCGCCGACAATGGCGAGAAACTATGGTCGACACCGGTGCAGACGGGCGTGCTCGCGGCACCGATGACCTACACGGCTGGCGGCGAACAATACATCGCCGTGCTCGCCGGATGGGGCGGCGCCTACGCGCTTGCGCCAGGCGAGCTGTCGTTCAAGTCGGGTCACATTCCGAACATCAGCCGCGTGCTCGCCTTCAAGATCGGCGGCACCGCGTCGCTGCCGCCGGCGCCGGTGCAAACCATGCCGCCGCTCAGCCCGCCGAAATCGACAGCGGATGCCAAGACCATCGCCGCTGGCAAGGGCTACTTCGCCCGCTACTGCGGCGTATGTCATGGCGACGCGGCGGTCAGCGGCGGGGTCATCCCCGATCTGCGCTACAGCGGCGCTCTCAAGAGTGATTCATGGTTCGATATCGTGCTGAACGGGGCCCTGAAGGATCAGGGCATGGCTTCGTTCGCCGATGCGCTTAACCACGATCAGGCCGCTGCCATCCGCGCCTATGTGATTGCGCGCGCCAACGAGAGCAAGCCGGCGGTTTCACCCACGAAAAAGCCTGTCAGCAGGGGCAAGCCGAAAAAACCAAGCAAGGCGTAATCGTTTTCGGCGATACGAGGGCGGCTTGCATCCGGTTTGGAGTCCGCTAACCTAGAGTTGGCCGCCGCCCTTCAACGCCGCGATCACCCGCGCGGGCACAAGGAATTTCACGCACACATGCTGATGCAACCGATTCAGGCGTCGCCCAAACGCAAACCAGTGGCGCGCAAACCCGTACCCCGGCACCATGTCGACACGACCGGCATGGACGAGCTGCTCGGCTATCAGCTTCGCCTCGCCTACATCGCGATCTCGCGCCATTTCTCCAGCGTGATGTCCAATTTCGACCTCACGCAGAAGCAGACCGGCGTGCTCTGGCTCATTGGAGCGAACGGCGGTGTGTCGCAGATTTCGCTGGCCAAGAAACTGGACATGGATCGCGCCTCGATGATGGCGATCATCGATCGGTTGCAGGCGCGCGATCTCATCGTGCGCGAGCGCTCGCGCCACGACGGCCGGCGCCAGGAGCTTTATCTCACGCCCAAGGGCCGCCGCGTGCTGTCGCAGGCCAAGGCGGCGCTGACGAAACACGAGAAGTGGATGACGGATCGTTTCAGCGAGAGCGAGCTGGCATCGCTGATGGACTTCCTCAAGCGAATCCGCAAATAGCCTAGGCGCCGAACGCGCGCAGGGTTTCCGGGACCTTGTTGGGCATGGCGAGCGCGGCCTTGACGGCCGGACGCTCATCCATCCGCGCCAGCCAGTCGAGTGAGCGCGGCGCATTCTTCTCGTTCATGTGCTCCGGCATCAGGCGCGGCATGCCGGCTACCATCGAATAGGAGTTCACGTCAGCCAATGAATATTCGTCGCCCGCCAGCCACTTCGATTTCGCAAGAATGGCTTCCATCCGCTGGATCGACACGCCGCAGCGCCGCCGCGAATCCGCCAGCTGCTCCTCGCTGAAGGATTCGCCTGCCACGGTCGCCCATTTCTGGCGCTGCTCGGCAAGCGGGATGCGCTCCAGCAGCTTTTCGAACTCGCCCTTGTCGATGGCCTTGGCGATGCGCCGCACCATGAAGTGCCAGCCGATCATCGACAGCGCCGGACAGAAATACTCGTCGATGAACTTGCTCCACACCCGCATGCGGGCGCGCGCCACCGGATCGAGCGGCCGCAGGCGCACGTCGGGGAAGACGTCCTCGAGATATTCGTTGATGACCGTGGATTCCGTGATGACCGCGCCGTCATGCACCAGCACCGGCACCTGCCCGTTCGGATTGATCTTCACGAAGGCAGGATCGTGCTGCTCGAAGCGCAGCAGATCGACATAGTGGCTGACGAAGTCGAGCCCCTTTTCCTTCAGGCAGATCAGCGGCTTCATCGAATTGGCGACCGGTTCGGCGTGATAAAGTTCAAGCATGGCCTTGCTTCCTGCGGATGCGCTCAGTGCATCTTGTTCTTGGCGATGACGTCTTTGGCGCTTGCCACGATTTCGCGGCGACGCTCTTCGACGGCAAGCCTTCTCGGATCAACGGGATCGTGCGGCAGCGCCGAAAGCACATCGTCGAAAATCTCGCGCAGCTCGGCGCGGAATTCCGGATGCGGGAAGATGTAGAGATCGTTGCTGCGGATGGCCGCAAGCACCCGTTCGCCCACGGTGACCGGATCCATCCCGGCCTTGTGCAGCTCCGGCAGCTTCGCCATGAACTCCTGGTCGATCGGCCCGATGTGCTGTGCGAACTTCTCCGGCCGCACAGCCTCGCTTTCGTGAATGTTGGTGTTGACGAGCCCGGGACACAGGACCGACACGCCGATATTGTACGGCGCCAGATTCCAGCGCAGGCATTCGCTCAAGCCGCGCACGCCGAACTTCGAGACGGTGTAGATGCCGGCGCCGGGTCCGGTGATGAACGCCGCCATCGAGGCCGTGTTGACGATGTGGCCTCCGCCCTGCGCCTTCAGGCGCGGCACGAAGGTCTGGACGCCGTTGATCACCCCACCGAGATTGACGCCCAGGATCCAGTCCCAGTCGTCATAGGTGCATTCGTCCATCGGCGCGAACATGTTGATGCCGGCATTGTTGCAGACGATCTGCACCTTGCCGAACACGCGTTCGGCCTCATCGGCGGCGCTGGCAAAGGCCGCGCGATCGGTCACGTCGAGCCGGATCGGATGGACGCGGAAATTCGTCTCGGAGAAAAAGGCCATCGCATCGTCGAGATGGTCCTGCCGGATATCGGCAATTACCACCTGCATGCCCGCTTTCGCGAACACTTTCGCCATGCCGAGGCCGACGCCGCTTGCGCCGCCGGTGATGAAGGCCGTCTTTCCTTCGGTGTGCTCCATCGGTGTGCTCATCCCCAGGCCCTCGAGCGCGCGATGGCGCGTCCGTAGGGCTTCAGCCCCAGGAAAATGCAGAGCGCGGAAAGCGGGCACAGCACGGCGATCACCACGGCAAATCCGCGGCCGAGCATCGCCGGATCGTGGAACACGAGCCTGGTGACCCACGGCACGGCGGAAGGCCCAATACCGAAGCCGATGATGTTGAAGATGAAGAGGAACAGCGCCGTGATCTGGCTGCGCATCTCGTTCGGTGTGACGACCTGCAGCGCGGCATTGAACGGCCCGGGCACCCACATGGCGACGAACTGGATGTAAGCGAACGCGCCCAGCGCAAAATAGACGTTCGGCGCCAGCGTGAAGCCGAGCAAGCCGAAGATGTTCAGGAAGAAGGCGAGGAGCACGACGCGCAGGTTCGCGTCGTCATGGCCCCTGCGCTGGAAGTGGCCCGCGAGCCAGCCACCGAAGATCGCGCCGAACGGCGCCACGATCATGGTGATGACACCGGCCGTGGTGGCGAACTGCGCGGTCGACCAGCCGAAGCTGCGGCGGATGTATTCCGGTCCCCAGATGATGAGCCCGATGGCGGGGATGATGTTGAAGGCAAGGGCTGCGAACATCGGCCAGTAGGTTTCGATGTTGTCCAAGTAAAATCTCACCACCTCGCGCACCGGCACGCCGACATGCACGCCATCCTTGGCGATGCGGCCACGCCGCTCCGGTTCCTTCAGCGTGAACATCAGGATGGCGACGAGCAGGCCCGGCAGGCCGACCGCGATGAACACGAGCTGCCAGGTGTGCAAGGTACCGAGCACGGGAAGCGTGAGGCTCGGCGTGCCCTGCAACAGATAGATCACCGTGCCGCCCAGAATGTTCGCCAATCCATTGCCGAAGATGAAGCCGAAGTTCAGCACGGCGATGGCGAGCGGCAGCTTGTCGCGCGGAAACAGGTCGGAAATCATCGAGAACACCGGCGGGCCGTTACATGCCTCGCCGGCGCCCACGCCCATGCGGGCGATGAAGAGTTGCCAGAAGGTCGACGCCAGTCCGCAGAACGCGGTCGCCAGGCTCCACACGGTAATGCCGATGCCGACGATGGTGCGCCGCACGCCGACATCGGCGAAGCGCGCGATCGGCAATCCGATGGCGGCATAGAACGCGATATAGGCGACGCCGGTGACGAGTCCGATCTGCGAATCGGAGAGATGCAGATCGACTTCCAGCGGATGCACGAGAAGCCCTACGATGCCGCGATCGAGGAAGTTCATCATCAGGGCGAGTGCGAACACGAAGATCGCGTACCAGGCGCGCACCGGGCTCGGCCAAGGCTCCGTCGATGGCGACACGCTCGCCGCCTCGATCTCCGGAATGATGTCGATGGCCATCGGCCCTCCCAGCCCGCGCGGCGTTCGTTTGCGCCCGCTTTGTTGTTCTCAAGCTTCCCTAGCCGTTTGCGGCTCTACTCCACCGCCCGCGAACCGGAAAATGCTGGCCCGGGAAGGATTTGGCTGGCCATCGCGCGGATCGCGCCGCGCACGATATCCGGCTCTTCCATGGGCAGGAAGTGCGACGTGCCGGGGATCTCTTTCGCCGTCGCGTTTGGGGTACGGCGAAGGAAATTCGCGAGCGCGTTCGGATCGGTGGCCGATTCCTCTGTGCCGGTCAGAATGGCGACCGGCACTTTGACGCGCGATGCTTCCGCGGCGAGCCGGAAGCGATACGTCGCGTAGAATTCCGCTTCCCAGGCCGGATCGCACGCGAGGCGAAATCCGTCGCCATCCGGGATCGTCCCGCCTTCCACGTAATCGGTAACAACCCGATCCGGCCAGCGCTTGAAGATGCCGCGCCCGCGGAATCCGGACGCGGCCTGATCCCGCGACGTGAACCGCGCGCGGCGTTTCAGGGTCATGCCGACGCGGGGCAGATAACGCTCCGCGAGTCCCAGCTTGCGCAAAACCATGGCCGAAACCGCATAGCGCGCCGGCTGCATCACCGGTTCGGCGAGCACGAGACCCTGCGCAAGATCCGGCTGCTTTGCCGTGGCAAGCAGACTGACGGTCGCGCCAAGGGAATGTCCGGTGAGGATGGCAGGCTTCTCTCCAAGCCTCTCGACGAAGCGGATCAGATCGTCGCGATAGAGCGCCCAGCGCGGACGGGCCGGCGGTTGCGTCGGCAAGTCGGTCATGCCGTGCGCGCGCTGATCTGGCGCGATGATGCGAAAGTCTCCGGCAAGTGGCGACAGCAGCGTGCGATAAGTGAGCGCGTTGAACCCGTTGGCGTGCAGGAACATCAGCAGCGGCGCGCCGCGCGCCTCGTTCCATTCGAGGTACGAAACGTCGCCGTCGGGAAGCGCGAGGGATTTGCGTTGTGGTTCGCCCATCGAACCACCGATAGCGGGCGCGCGTGCCCCTGCAAAGGGCCTTCCCGGAAAGTCGCGTGCGCCTTCCTTTTCGCGGCCGTCCGGCAAGGGTCGCGGCGCTAGAGTGTGGGCGCACTCGAATACGCGAGGACCCATGCGCCGCATCGCGACGGAAGAAGCCTTCTCCATTCCCGAACATCTCGCCGCCATGCTCACGCTGTCGAAGAGCACGTGGGACACCCTCGATCTGCGCCTGCCCCGCCGCAGCGCCGTGCCGGGTGCGCCGCTCTACAAGGGGCTGACCGACATCGAGGTCGACCGCCTGCGCGGAATGGATAAGGACGGCGTCGACATGCATCTCCTGTCGCTCACTTCGCCGGGCGTGCAGATGTTCGACGCCGATCTTGCCTGCGAGATCGCGACGCTGGCGAACGATCGCGTGGCCGAGGTGGTGAAGCGGCACCCGACACGCTTCGCAGCACTCGCCGCGTTTGCGCCGCAGGATCCGAAGCGCGCCGTAAAGGAGATGGAACGCGCCGTCACCAAGCTGAAGCTCAACGGCTTCATCCTTAATTCGCACACCAACGGCGAATATCTCGACAACCCGAAATACTGGCCGATCCTCGAATGCGCCGAAGCGCTCGACCGCGCCATCTACATCCATCCGCGCTGTCCGTCCGATCAGATGGCGAAGCCGTACGGCGACTATGGCATGTACACCGCGATGTGGGGCTTCCAGGCGGAAGTCTCCGTCCACTGCCTGCGCATGATTTTGTCCGGCCTGTTCGAACGATTCCCGAAGCTGAAGATCGTCATCGGTCATATGGGTGAAAGCATCCCGTTCAACCTGTGGCGCTGTGACTACATCTATGGCGTGCACAAGGGCTGGGGCGACATTCCCGGCAACGAGAAGCCGAGCGACGTGTTCAAGCGCAATTTCTGGATCACCACCAGCGGCGTCGAGCACACGCCAGCCCTGAAATACTGCATCGATGTGTTGGGTCCTGATCGTGTGATGTGGGCGATCGACTATCCCTATCAGCCGTCGAAGCCGGCCACCGACTGGATGAACGGAGCCGACATTTCGGCGAAGGACAAGGAGCTGGTCTTCCACGGCAATGCGGAGCGCATCTTCCACATTGCGCCGTAGGATCAGGAGGCCGACGGCATCCGGCTCTTGTCGATCGGCAGGGCGCCGTGGAAGTTGAGCTCGACTTGCAGCCCATCGGGGTCGTGCACGAACACCTGCAACAACCCCACTTCCCACACCTTGTTCTCTTCGTACGCGACGTCGGCCTTGCGCAGGAGCGACAGCGTGATGTCCGGGTTCACGCATTTGAAAGCGATGTGGTCCAGCCGCCCGGTCTGCACCTTCGGCCGGTCCGTGGGCTCGCGCTTCATCAGATGCACCACCGGCACACCGCCGCAGTAGAGCCAGTAGCCCGGGAAATCCATGCGCGGCCGGAAGCCTTCTTCCAGACCGAGGAGGTCCACGTAGAAATCGCGCGTGCGCTTCAGGTCGGCGCACTCCAGCGTGAAATGCTCCAGTTGCGCTGCCGGCATCGGCGTATCCCGCTTGGTCTTCGCAGGGGACAGTATGCCATAATCCGCACATGCACCAGCAACTGACCCTGTATCCGGATTGCCGCTGCGACGCCGTGTCGGCAATCGCTGTCGATGTGCAGCGAGAGCGGGCCGATCGAATCGGCTTGACGTATACGCTGACCGGGCAGATCGCAGCGCTGCGCATTCCGGCGATCACGGCGCCGTCACGCGGCGACAACCTGTGGCAGACCACATGTTTCGAGGCGTTCCTGCGGCCCGACGGCGATAAACGGTATTTCGAATTCAATCTCTCTCCTTCCATGCAATGGGCAGCCTACCGCTTCGACGATTATCGAACCGGCATGTCACCGCTCGACGAAATCGCCGTCCGCGAAATCGCGATCGATCAGGACCAGCACTCGCTCGTGCTGCAGGCGACACTGGAGCTGGACGAACTTGCCAGCGCAACTTCCTGGCACATGGGCCTGTCGGCCGTAATCGAAGAGGCGAACGGCCGCAAATCGTACTGGGCGCTGGCACATCCGCCCGGCAAGCCCGACTTCCATCATTCCGATTGCTTTGCGCTCCTCCTTCCCGCAGCTTCCCAAACATGAAATTCGGACTCGATCGCCTGCTTGAAGATTCCGCGTTGCGCGCGCCGCTTCAGGGCAAGCGCGTGGCGCTGCTTGCCCATCCTGCCTCGGTGACGCGTGATCTGACTCATTCGCTGGATGCGCTGGCGGCGGTCGGCTTGCGGCTCACCGCGGCGTTCGGTCCGCAGCATGGCCTGCGCGGCGACAAGCAGGACAACATGATCGAGTCGCCGGATTACGACGATCCGGTGCACGGCATTCCCGTGTTCAGCCTCTACGGCGACACGCGCGAGCCCACCGGCCAGATGATGAGCACGTTCGACACCGTGCTGGTCGATCTGCAGGATCTCGGCTGCCGCATCTACACCTTCATCACCACCTTGCGGTACATGCTGGAAGCGGCGGCTCAGCGGGGAAAAAGCGTGTGGGTGCTGGACCGGCCCAACCCCGCCGGCCGGCCCATCGAAGGCCTGCGGCTGCGGCCGGGTTGGGAAAGTTTCGTCGGCGCCGGACCGCTTCCCATGCGCCACGGACTGACCTTGGGCGAGCTCGGCCATTATTTCATCCGTACACGGAAGCTCGACGTGGATTACCGCGTCATCCAAATGGAAGGATGGCAGCCGGATGCAGCACCCGGCTTCGGCTGGCCGCTCGGCGAACGCGTGTGGGTGAACCCGAGCCCGAATGCGCCGAACCTCTTCATGGCGCGCGCTTATGCCGGAACGGTGATGGTGGAAGGCGCCACGCTCTCCGAAGGCCGCGGCACGACGCGGCCGCTGGAACTGTTCGGCGCGCCGGACATCGACGCCAACACTGTCATCGCCGAGATGCGCCACCTCGCGCCGCAATGGCTGAACGGATGCATCCTGCGCGCCTGCTGGTTCGAGCCGACCTTCCACAAGCACGCCGGCAAATTGTGCAGCGGCGTGCAGATCCATACGGAAGGCCCGGCCTACGATCACGAGGCCTTTCGGCCGTGGCGGGTGCAGGCGCTCGCCTTCAAGGCGATCCGGCGACTCCATCCCGACTATGCGCTGTGGCGCGACTTCGCTTACGAATATGTCCGCGACCGGCTCGCCATCGACGTCATCAACGGCTCGCCGCTTTTGCGCGAGTGGGTGGACGATGCATCGGCCGCGCCGACCGACCTCGATGCGCTGACCTTGCCCGACGAACAATCCTGGCTCGCCGAGCGGCGACCGCATCTGCTCTATTGAGGTAGTGACGCATTTTGAAATTGTGGCGAAGCGTGGACCGTAGAGGAAGAAAGCAGCATAGATGATGTCTGACGATTTTGGCTCGTTCCAGTTTGGACTGTGCCATGCGATGTACGGCGAAGGGTCACAACCTGCGACCATGGCAGAATTGGTCTCCCGCTGGATTTCGGAAAGGCAGGCATCGACACCTCTTGAACCAGAATGGGCAATGACATGTGAGTGGGAGATCATCCAGAAAGCACCTGAATTGGGATTTGTTTTCATTCTGAGCGTTCTTGCTACAACTGCGGACGAAGAAATACTTGGCAGTTTGTCAGCCGGTCCGCTGGAGAACTTGTTGGCTTTCTACGGCGCTTCGGTGATCGACAAGATCGAGGATGAGGCGCGGCGCTCGCCAAGGTTCCGCGCCCTACTGCGGGGAGTGTGGCAAAATAAGACGCCCGACGAGGTCTGGAAGCGAGTGCTTACGGCCAGTGGAGAGCAACGTTAAATTTCAAAATGCGTCACTAGCTCTATCGACCGCCATTTCCGCAATGCCCGCTTTTGCACTAGCATCGCCGGAATCGTAGGCGGCACAAACAAACTGGGGGCGGGGATGGACGTGGTCGAGCAGACGGCGGGCGCAAGCCTCGCGCTTCCGCGGCGTGGCGCCACATACCAGGCCGTTCTCGTCGGCCTGCTGAGCCTCAATTTCGGCATCCTGTTCTTCGACCGCAACGCGCTCAATTTCCTGATGCCGTTCGTGAAGCCGGATCTCGGCCTCACCAACACGCAGGTGGGACTGACCGCTTCGGCGCTGTCCTTCAGCTGGGCCATCGCGGCGTTGTTCATGGGTGCTGCGTCCGACCGCACCGGCAAGCGCAAGACATTCCTCATCGCCTGCACGGTCGCGTTCTCGCTGTGCTCATTCTTCAGCGGCCTGGCGCAATCCTTCCTCATGCTGTTCGCCGCGCGCCTGCTGATGGGCACGGTGGAAGGCGGCGTGGCGCCGGTGTCGCAGACCATGATCGCGATGGCCGTGCCGCACGAACGCCGCGGCCTTGCCATGGGCGTGATGCAGAATCTCGGCTCCAATTTGTTCGGCTCCTTCGTCGGGCCGCTGCTGCTGGTGTGGTTTGCGACCACGCTCGGCTGGCACAACGCCTTCTTCCTCGCCGGCATTCCGGGATTGATCTCCGCGTTTTTGATCTGGCGCTTCGTGGAGGAGCCGCCGCCCGCGCCGAAATCCGCGCGGTCGCACGATCTCATCGCGCATGTCGCGGACATCCTCTCCATTCCCAACATGATGCTGTGCATCGCGCTGTCCGTCCTCCTCGTCTCCTATCTCGTCGTGTGCTGGGCGTTCATGCCGCTCTTCCTCACAAAGGTTCGCGGCTTCGATCCCACCACCATGAGCTGGCTGATGGCGACGCTCGGCATCTCGGCCGCCATCGGCAGCTTCGTCGTGTGCGGCATCTCCGACCGCATCGGGCGCAAGCCGGTGATGATCGTCACCTCGTTCCTCGGCATCATCCTGCCGCTCGGCGCCATGTATTACGGCGGCTCGGTGTGGCTGCTCGCCGCGATCTTCTTCATCGGCTGGGCGCTCACCGGAATCTTCCCGCTGTTCATGGCGACGGTGCCGTCGGAAAGCGTCGATGCCGGACACATCACCACCGCCATGGCCCTCGTCATGGGCATGGGCGAAGTGCTGGGCGGCGTGTTCTCGCCGACCGTGGCCGGATGGGCTGCCGACCTTTACGGACTCACTGCGCCGCTGTGGATCATGATCGGGTTGTGCTCGGTGTCGGGCGTTCTGGCGCTGGCGTTGCGCGAAACCGCACCGGCCGTGCTGAAGGCGAAAACCGCGACGATTTCCAGCTAGGCGCGTCAGGGCGTCAGCGCCTTGAGCTCCTTGCGCGCCGTGCCGAACGCGCCCAGCTGATAGACCGACGCGCCCGACAGCGAGAACGTGAAGGTGGAGAATGGCTGCGCCAGCATCTGGTTCAGGAAGGTTTGCGTTCCGACGCCGATCGTCACATGCGGATTGAATCGCGGACCCGCCGCGTCCGTGATGAAATTGGCGACGTAGTGGATCAGGGCGCCCTGAATGTCGCGTCCGCCCTCGTCGCTGTAGAACGCAGCCGGCGTTCCCGTCCGCACGGTGAAGGGCGCGACGGCCTCGATGAGTTCGCCTTGCAGGCGATGCAGGTCCTCGGTCGGCTCGACGACGATTCCCGCAACACCGACCGGCGGATCGGGGATGTAGTAGTATTTGATCGCCTTCAGCGTCCACGCCGTTGGCTTCTCCTTGACCAGCACCGCGTTGGCCGCCGCATACACCTTGTCGAGGTCAGCCGTGCGGACGAATTGCTGCAGCAGGGTCACATGCGGATTATGCGTCGCATCCAGACGAAAACCCTTCGGAAAAAGCATGAGCAGGCGAGCGTTGGCCTCCGTCGCGTGCCGAACCATCGTGGCGTCGGGCTCAAGCGCGATGTCGATCGCCGTCACCGGATTTTTCTGGGCGGCGGCGCTATGGATGCTCGCAAGTCCCAACCCAAGCCCGAGTCCGATGGCGGTGAAGACTCTCAGCTGCTCTCGCATATGCTCCTCTCGCCGGGCGCGCTAATGCCGCCTCCCTGGAATTGACGAGGAAGTCTCGGATTGCGCGGAACGGCAAGCGGACGTTGGTCCAATCAGCGGGTAGCGAAGTCCAGTCTTCGCGTGACTACGCGAACGGCCGCACCGGATTGGATCCATCCCAGGTGAGCGCAGCGGCATAGAACCCGCCGAACACGCGATCCATGCCGGGGCTCGTTTCGATCAGCTCGACGAAGCCCGGCACCGCGCCGCCCGCATCGAAATAGGCGACCTCGCCGCCGGTCGGCACGCCGCAGCGGAACGCGCACTCCATCCCCATCTTGCCGAAGCGCGCGACGTCCGCCTTGAAATCGGCCGTGGCGATACCCCAGTGGTGGAAGCCGTAGCCCGTGCGGTCAATCAATTCTCTGTACACGGAGGGATGATCGTCGTTCGGCTGGATCAGCTCGATGTTCATGTGGCCGGCGAACGACATGGCGATGCTGACATCGGCGCGCGAGGGTTTGCCGCGATAGACCGGATCGACGCCGCTGAAATGATCGAGGAGAAACCACGGGCCCACGTTCAGCCGCTTCATCCATTCGTCCATGGCGGCGCGGATGTTCTTCACCACATACGCCATCTGCATGATGCCCTTGTCGGGCTGTCCGAAACTGAGATGCGCCATCGCCTGCTCCCCTGTTGCGCTGCCGCGACCTTAGTGGCGCCCGTGACAGATGCCAAATTTCAGGAAAACTGCAACGTGTCGCTTGTCGCCATACTACAGTGCAGAACCACCCTTTCTGAGGCTCAGAATGTATGCAGCGAGATCGTCGCGGTCGCGGGGTTTCAGCATGAAATTCGGCATCGTCGGATGCGAGGTCTGCAACCAGACGCGGAGCGCCCTATCGGTCATCCCGGGCCACTGTGCGACATCGGAAAAGGCCGGCGCCACAGGATCAGGAGAGCGCATCTCGCCCGCATGAATGGCATGGCACGTCGCGCAGACAGAGCCCGCCAGTTTCGCACCTCGGGCGGCATCGGCCGCTTCCTGCGCCGCAGTTTGCGACGCAGTCACGACAAGTGCAGCAAGAGCCATTGGAACACGCTTCGCCCATGATACGGCGCTCTGCTTGCCCGCTTTGATTTCGGCGTCGTGGGCCGCGCCAACCTCATTCCGAGCCATCTTTCACCTTCCATTCTCCCCGATACACCGAGGCAGACCGTTTGCCCGCATCTGCTGCTGCGTCTTGGGGCGCATTCCCGCCCAACGCACCGGCATTCGTCTCGTTCCCCGGTGTCTTGTAGGCTCATCGTCACGGCCGGGCCAGCCGGCGGAAAGCAGCCCCTCTCGCCAGCCTTGTTTTGGTGAAGACGGAAATTGCTGTCGTGCGCTCACTATTATTTTCTGCACGCACTGATAGAATCCAGGGATCGTAACGCAGCCATGGCAGAGCGGGGAACCACCCATGATGAGGGCAAAGCGTGTCAAGCTCGCCAGCATAAGCGGCGGAATTCTGGATATCATCGGTTTCCGCTGCGAACTTCCCGATGGCAGCTTCTGGTCGTTCGGAGGCAAAGCTCTTGGCATCGGGTTTCACTTCGCGACCAACGACAAAGGAGAAGACATGGTCCTCGAGCTTCGCTGGCCTGACTCCGGCGGAGCATCGCTTGCCGGTGACTGCGCGTGGTCGGCATTCGAGGTCCATCTGGGCGCCGGATTGAGCGGTCTTGTGCTGTGGGATACGCACGGAACCGTCGGCAAGCTGACGGGCGTAACCTTCGGCGTCGGACTCGCCGCGGTGCCGGTGGGTTGGGGAAAAGTCCAGCGCGAGGACGGCTTCGACTAGAGGCTGATTGCGGCTGGCTTCGCGTTGGATGATTGTCGCGGGCTCGCCAGGGCGCTCAGCGACGCCTTCTTGTCCGCAATGATCTGCTTCTCTTTTTGGAATTGGGCTTCGCAGATGAAGAAAGGCGCAACGGGCCAGCTTGACATGCAAGCAAGCGCTTGCTTTCATGCCGGGCGTGAGCCCTCGCCGCCGTGCGAAAAGCGCCCGCACCAAAGGCGCCTCCCGTGATCGCATTCTGACGCAAGCCATCGAGCTCTTCGCGCTCCACGGCTTCGACGCGATGACCATGCGCCATCTGGGCGATGCGGTCGGGCTGGACAACAGCAGCCTGTACCGGCACTTCGCCAGCAAGGCGGACCTTGCCCATGCCGCGGTCGACCACGTTGCCGGAGAGGTCCTCGCGAAGACGGCCCCCCTGATCGATCCGCCGCGGCCGATCACGCTTCCTGCGCTCGAGGATGTCTGCGTTGCCGCCGGATTGCATTTCTTCGACCGGCCGTCATCGGCGCGGCTGATGTTGCACTGGATCATGTCGACGGGCACCGACGGGCCGGGCTTCGCGGTCAGCGTCCCCGCGACGGACAAGACGCGGCCCGGCGGCGCGTTGCTCGGCATCCTGCGCGCCGGGCTCGACGCCGGCGTTCGCGGCGGAACGCTGCGCAAGCATGCCATGCCGGAAGCCGCCGTGATTCTGCTGGGTGCCATTCTCGTTCGTCCAGCCACTTACGGCTATCTGCTCAAGAGCATGGAGCCGAAACGCGCGCGCGCTGCGGCGCGCAACGCGTGGGAAAAGGAACTGCGCGCGTTCATCCGCGGCGCGTTTGCCCCGCAATGACAGCGCCGGCGGCTGTCCCCTTCTCGCCTGTTGCCGATGCGGAACGCGCCGGCGTGCTCGATGCGCTGCGGGGTTTTGCCCTGCTGGGCATCCTGATCTCGCACATGCCGACGATGTCCGGATATGAATTCCTGGCGCCGCACAGCCAGGCGGCGCTGGATCGCTTCGGCATCGATGCGCCGCTCGCTGCGGTCATGGAATTCCTCATCCGCGGCAAGTTCTTTTCGCTGTTCTCGCTCCTCTTCGGGATCGGGTTCGCCGTCCAGCTCCAGAGCGCGGCCAGGCGCGGTGCGAATTTCGCGCGGCATTTCGCGCGCAGGCTCGCCATTCTTCTCGTTCTCGGTGTTGTGCATGCGAGCCTGTGGTACGGCGACATTCTGAAGGATTACGCCCTCATCGGGCTGGTGCTGATCGCGACCGCCCGCTGGCACGAGAGGACGGTGGCGCTTGCGGCCATCTCCGTCCTGGCGCTGGGGATTGTGTGGCCGATCCTCGTCGCGGCTCTTGTCGGCGCGGCGGCACCGCTGCCGTCTGGCTCGGATCCCGGCGGAGATTTCGCGGCGCTCACACACGCATTCGCGGGCGCCGATCTGCGCGCAGACGTCGCGGCCAATCTCGCGCTGGTCCGTCTCAAAGTCCTGCAGATCGTCTATGACGGGAAAGCCGTCGCGATCCTTGCGATGTTTCTGATCGGGGCGCTGGTCGGCCAGCTGGGCCTGTTCCGCACTCTTTGCGCTCACCGGCGCCTGTTTCTGCGCGTGTTCTGGATGTGCCTGCCGCTTGGCGTCGTCGGCAATGTGGAACTGGTCCACCTCCATGCGGTGACGCCCGATTTCCCGCCGACGCGCATGTGGGTGATCGAACATATTCTCTTCGCCGTCGCGGTGCCGGCGATGGCGCTTGCCTGTGCGTCCGGCTTTGCGCTGCTGTGGTCGCGCGGGTTGAGGCCGGTGCTACAGGTGCTCGCGCCCGCAGGCCAGATGGCGCTCACGACCTATGTTTCCCAAACGCTGATCTCTATCGCGCTGTTCTACGGCATCGGATTGGGGCTGCACGGCAAGGTCGGTTTCGCCGATGGAACACTCATCGCGATGGCGATCTTTTCCCTGCAATGTGCGATGTCGCGTGTCTGGCTCCGCCATTTCCGCTTTGGCCCGCTCGAATGGCTGTGGCGCTGCGGCACCTACGGCAAATGGTTTCCCTTCGCGGTCGAGACGTTCAACGGCCACGCTTCGACACCTGTGCGCGCAACAACGCAGGGCGCTTCAGGCCCGATCTCTATTACTTTGGAAAATTGAGCGGCAGGATACGATTTAGCTCTCGATCCCTCGGCGCTCGCTGCAAATCAAAAGCCGACGGTTTGGCCTATCCGGCCCTAGTCCTGACCCATCTCGTAAAAGTCGCCGTTTCGGATGTTTACATATCCGAATTGCGATGAGTTGAACGAGAGACCGATGAAACGATCAGCGTCTCTTGGAGGCTCAATTGCACGGTTGTGAGCTATCTCACTATTTAATTCTCTGACAATCCGGGCATTCGCGATCGCGTCGGGCGTTGGTTCGAACGGCCCAAGATAATGCCGCCCAAAATCGCCTCCTGACGCTCCGATCCAAGCGATGTAGGGATGCGCCGAACGGTAGGGACACATATTGCGATCAACAAAAGGATCGCGAACCCAAAGCAATTTTCCATTGGCGCCAATGGCCGCGATATGACGGCCGTCGGTCTCGACATAGAGGACGATACCAGTTTCAGCATCACGATACGCCTGAGGCGGACTCGGCGGCACAGCTTCGCCGAAATAGAAAAATCCAAGCTTCATAAAGTCGAACGGCTCAATGTGGGGATGCTTTGCCTTAAAGCGGTTTGCTTTGATTTCGCAATCAGACTGATGGGCAGGAGCCGTGGAGGCGGCAACAGAAGGCGTCGTGACAGTTGCAACGCCGACAACGAATATCGTTGATAAGGCGACACCAAGGCAGGGAAACGCCTTCAAGGATTTCTCGGTGTTGCAACGAGCCTTCAAATGCGACACCCCGCCGAATTCACATGATCAATCCCGAGCGACCAGCATTCCTACTGTGGTTATCCAGCAAAAAATCCTGAAGGAAATTGGTCGGAGCGGAGAGATTTGAACTCTCGACCCCCAGTCCCCCAGACTGGTGCGCTAACCAGGCTGCGCCACGCTCCGACCTGCCGGCAATCGCCGATCCCGGAGCTTAGCCCCGGAAGGCCGCGGACTATAGTGTCCGCCCCCGCAAAAGCAACGCAAGGTTCTGGAACTAGACTGCCAGCAGATCCCGCGCGGATTTGAGGCGCGTCTTCATCTGCAGCAATTCGGCGAGCAGGAGTTCCAGCTTCACGCGCGCGGCTTCCTCGAGCGGCGCCGGGCCTTCGTCAGCCGAGGCCACCACCGTCAACCCTTGCGCATGCGCCTGTTCCAGCCGCGCTATTGCCGCGCGCGCATAGCGCGGCTCGTCCTCAATCTCGCGGATCGGCGGCAGCGGACGGCCGCGCAGCTCGCGCCCACGCTCCGTCACGAAGCGCACGCCCTGCTCGCGCAGCAATTTCTGCACGCCGCGAATGGTGTAACCGTCGGCATAAAGCAGCGAACGGATGCCGCGCAGAAGATCGACATCTTCCGGGCGATAGTAGCGCCGCCCGCCGCCGCGCTTCACGGGCTTCACTTGCGTGAAGCGGGATTCCCAGAAGCGCAGCACATGCTGCGGGACATCGAGCTCGACCGAGACTTCGCTGATCGTGCGAAACGCATCGGGCGACTTCATCACCGGAGCGGCCAGCGCCATCGTGTTCACTCGTCCTTGCCGTCGGGCTTCGGCGTTTCGCCGTTGATCACGGCCTTCAGCACGTGACTGGGGCGGAACACCAGCACGCGCCGTGGCGCGATGGGAACTTCGTCGCCAGTTTTCGGATTGCGGCCCATGCGCTGCGACTTCTGTCGCACGGCGAATGTTCCGAATGACGAAAGCTTTACCGTCTCGCCATGCGACAGCGAGGTGCAAACTTCCTCGAGCATGTCCTCGACCATTTGTGCAGATTCATGGCGCGACAGGCCGACCGACTGAAAAACCGCCTCCGCCAGGTCGGCGCGTGTGAGCGTGTTCGTCATCCCGACTCCCTCCAACCCGGCAACCGTAGGCCAACGGGCAATTCGTCGTCAACAATCAAAGGGATACGGGCGGAACTGAATGTGGGGATTACCAGCGCAGCAGGGCCGCGCCCCAGGTCAGCCCGCCGCCCATGGCTTCCAGAAGGACCAGGTCGCCCTGCTTGATCCGGCCATCGGCCACGGCAGCTGCCAGCGCCAGCGGAACCGAGGCGGCGGACGTGTTGCCGTGGTCGGCGATGGTGGAGACGAAGCGGTCCGGCGCCACTTTCAGGCGTCGAGCCGTGGCATCGAGGATGCGCTGGTTGGCCTGGTGCGGAACGAACCAGTCGATGTCGGCGATGTCCACACCGCCATCCCGCGCCGATGCCTCGATCGAATCGGCGATGTTGATGACAGCGTGCTTGAACACCTCCTTGCCCAGCATCTTGAGGTGCCCGGTGGTGCCGGTGGTGGAGGGTCCACCGTCGACATAGAGGAGATCATGCAGGCGGCCGTCGGAATAGATCTTGGTATTGAGGACGCCGCGGTCAGAGGATTTGCCGCGGCCCTCGCCCGAGCCCAGCACGACGGCGCCGGCACCGTCGCCGAACAGCACGCAGGTGGAGCGGTCCGTCCAGTCGAGCAGGCGCGACATGGTTTCAGCGCCGATCAGTAGCACCGTCTTTGCCTGCCCCGCCTTGATGAAATTGTCGGCCACCGCCATGCCGTAGATGAAACCCGAGCACACCGCCTGCACATCGAAGGCGGCGCCCCGTGTCATGCCGAGGCGCGACTGCACGGCGGTTGCGACAGCCGGGAAGGTCTGGTCCGGCGTCGTGGTGGCGACGATGATAAGGTCGAGATCCTCCACCGCGATCTTGGCATCGGCAAGCGCCTGCTGTGCGGCCTGCACGGCGAGATCGCCGGTCGTTTCGCCTTCGGCCGCGATATGGCGGCGGCGAATCCCGGTGCGGTCGCGGATCCAGTCATCGCTGGTGTCGACCATCCTGGCGATTTCGGCATTGGTCAGAATTCGCCGCGGCAGATACGCGCCACATCCCAGAACCTGCGACCGGATGATGCTCACGCCGCGTTTGTTCCCGTCGAAAGGGCCGGCGCCATCTCTGCCGACGCGATGGCGTTGTGATCGGCGATGATCTTGGCGGCAATGCCCGCGCGCGCCATGGCGATGGCCATGTCGAGCGCGCTGGCGAAACCGAGCGAATCCGTGCCGCCGTGACTTTTCACAACAATGCCGTTCAATCCCAGGAAAATGCCGCCATTGGCGGTGCGCGGATCGAGCTTGCGGCGCAGAGTCTTGAGCGCGCCGCTGGCAAGAACAGCGCCCATCTGGCCGAGAAGCGACCGCCGCAACGCCGAGCGCAGGAAACTGGCGACGAGCTTTGCCGTACCTTCCGCCGTCTTCAGGGCCACATTGCCGGTGAAGCCGTCCGTCACCACCACATCGACTGTGCCTTCCGCAATGTCGTCGCCTTCGACGAAGCCGCAGAATTCGATCGGCAAGGCGGCGCTCTTGAGGATTTGCGCGGCACCCTTCACGGCATCGTTGCCTTTCAACTCCTCGGCGCCGACATTGAGAATACCGACGGTCGGCCGCTCGAGGCCTAGGATGGCGCGCGCGAACGCTTCGCCCATCACGGCGAAATCGACCAGCTGCTGCGCGTCGGTGGCAACATTCGCACCCACATCCAGCACCACGCTTTGCCCACGCTGTGTCGGCCAGATTGCCGCGATGGCGGGACGGCTGATCCCGTCCAGCGTGCGCAATTGCAGCGTGGCCATCGCCATCAGGGCGCCGGTGTTGCCGGCGGAGATCACGACTTCCGCCTGCTTTTCATCGACCGCTTCGATGGCGCGCCACATGCTGGTGTTGCGGCCGCGGCGCGCGACCTGGCTCGGCTTGTCGTCCATGCGCACCTGTTCGGGTGCATGACGGATCTCGACGCGCGACTGCAACTTGCCGCGCTTGGCCATCAGCGGATTGAGCTGCGCCTCGTCGCCGAACAGGAGAAAGCGGACATTGGGATGACGCACGGCAGAGCGCGCCACACCGGCCACAACGATACCTGGTCCGGCATCGCCGCCCATCGCGTCAACCGCAACGGTCAAATCGTTGGCCACTGGCAGCCTCAGGAATCTCGTCGAATCAGATCGGCGAGAGTTTGCCGTATCAGGCCTTCGCCTTCACGGCCTCCCGGCCATCATAGTGGCCGCAGTGGCCACATACATGATGGGGACGGCGCTGCTCGCCGCAATTCGGGCACTCGTTGTGGCTCGAAGGCGCGAGCCGGTGGTGCGAGCGGCGCATATCCCGCCGGGATGGCGACTTCTTTCTCTTGGGGACCGCCATGGCGGCACTGCTCCTTTTCAGCGTCGGAAAGGCCCCTGCGTCCGGCCTTTCGGCCGCGTCCGGCGGGGGTCAAAAAACGAGGCGCGGAGTGAAGCCGAAACGGCCTTCCGATTCAAGGGCCGAAAACCCCGGTTAGCCCTGCTTTTTCAGGCCCTTCAGGGCGGCAAAGGGGCTTTCCCGCTCCTCGGCCTCGGCCTGCGGCTTGAACACCACCCCGGCGGCCCGGGGATAGGGATCGATGGCCAGCGCGAATTCCTCCAGCACGGGCGCGGCGACATCGAATTTGGTGCTCTCGATCTCCTCCGGGCCCTCATCGTCGGCCGGCGCCGCAGCAACCTCTTCCGCCCATCCCTTGGGCACGGCATGCGCCAGATGAAGTTCGCGTGAGAATTCGAACGAGAGGTGCGACCGCACCGGCTCCAGCGTGACGACGCAGGACTGCGTGATGTCGGCCTTGACGCTCGCTTGATAGCCAAAGCGGCTGCGGGACAGGCGCTTGAGGTTCACCACCGCCTCGAAGTGATCGACCGCCTCGAGCCCCGCCCATTCCGCGAGCCGCGCGCGCTGTCCGGCGTTTGCAACAAGCGTGACTTCCTCGCCCGCCTGACCGAGGTCGGACAGTTCCACGAAGCTGGCGATGGGAGGCGCGAGAGTCATCGCTTCCGTCATTCCGGCAGGGGTCCAAATGCGATCGGCTGCTGATCCGGCCGCCAACCCGCCAAATGAGAACGAGCGCTTTGCGCATAGGTTGCGAGCCGGGCCGCCTGGTCCGCGGAAGCACCGTCGCCGCGATAGACGTTGCGGTGGATCGCCGCGGTGAGCGCATCGATATCCTGTGCCTCGCCATAGGCGGTGAGCCGTCCATAGAACGCATTCGCCATGCTCTTGAGCCGGCGCCCCGCTCCCATGTCGCCGACGCCGAGTTCGCGCAGGGCCTCGTCGAATCCGATGAAGATGGCGTCGATCAGGCCCTGCGCCAGATCGTCATCCACCCCCTTCAGGCGCTCCAGGACGAGGGCGGCGTGCAGCGCCACCAGATCGAACCGGCCGTCGATGGTGTCGGGCACAGCAAAATTGAGGAAGAAAACCGGCGCGCGGGCGCGCTCCATCAACCCGGCGTAGAGCCGGTGCGCGGTGGCTTTTTCTTCGTTACGGGAACGCAGCAGATTCAGCATGCGGGTACGCGATCTCTTGCAAGGGGACGGCCGCAAGGGTAGCACATTTCCTCAAGGGGAAGTCGAAAAGGGTCTCTCATGCGTATCCCCATTGTGGTGTCCGCCGCAGCGTTTCTGATTGCCTGCACGCCGGTCGTGAACCAGCGCGGCTATCTGCCCGATCCCATCGGCGAGGCGGCGCTCAAGATCGGTGTCGACGACAAGACAACCGTGCAGGGCCGCCTCGGCGATCCCTCGACCGAGGCCACGTTCGGCGGCGACGTCTGGTACTACATTTCGAGCGTCGAGCGGCAGGTCGCTTTCTTCGATCCGACCGTCGAGACGCGCGCCATCATGGCGGTCCATTTCGACAAGGACGGCAAGATCACGGACATCAAGCATTACAGCCTGAAGGATGGCCACGTGGTCGCGTTCGAGACGCGTGAGACGCCGGCCAAGGGGCGCGAGATCACGTTCCTGCAACAGTTGTTCAACGCCACACCGGGCGTGCCGATGGGCGGTCAGAACGATCAGACTCCAGGCCAGAGCGGACCGCCCGGCGGCGGATACCCGTAACCCGCGATCGTTTGCTGCAAACGAAAAGGGCGCGGATTGCTCCGCGCCCTTCGTCTTTTCTGGCTGTCGAAGATCAGAGACCGTGCGCCAAGGTGGCGAGCAACAGCAGCGCCACGATGTTGGTGATCTTGATCATCGGGTTCACGGCCGGACCGGCGGTGTCCTTGTAGGGATCGCCGACCGTGTCGCCGGTCACCGCGGCCTTGTGGGCGTCGGAGCCCTTGCCGCCGTAGTGGCCGTCCTCGATGTACTTCTTGGCGTTGTCCCACGCACCGCCGCCCGATGTCATCGAGATGGCGACGAACAGGCCGGTCACGATCACGCCGAGAAGCATTGCGCCGAGCGCGTTGAACGCTTCGACCTTGCCGGCGATCGCATTCACAACGAAGTACAGCACGATCGGCGACAGCACCGGCAGCAGCGAGGGGACAATCATCTCGCGGATGGCCGCCTTGGTCAGCAGGTCGACGGCACGCGCGTAGTCCGGCTTCTGCGTGCCCTGCATGATGCCGGGCATTTCCTTGAACTGCCGGCGCACCTCTTCCACGACCGCGCCCGCCGCGCGGCCTACCGCCGTCATGGCGATGCCGCCGAACAGATACGGCAGCAATCCGCCGATGAAGAGGCCGACGACGACCCACGGATTTGCCAGCGAGAAGCTCGGCTCCGTGAGGCCGGAGAAGTAGTGATACGTGTCGGAGTGCGCGATGAAGTAGCGCAGGTCCGACGTGTAGGCGGCGAACAGCACCAGCGCGCCAAGGCCGGCGGAACCGATGGCGTAACCCTTCGTCACCGCTTTCGTGGTGTTGCCGACAGCGTCGAGCGCGTCCGTCGTCTTGCGCACGTCGCCTTCAAGGCCGCTCATCTCGGCGATGCCGCCGGCGTTGTCCGTCACCGGACCGAACGCGTCGAGCGCCACGATCATGCCGGCCAGCGACAGCATGGTGGACACCGCAATGGCGATGCCGAACAGGCCCGCTTCCAGATAGGTCGCGATGATGCCGACGCAGATCACCAGCGCGGGCATCGCCGTCGATTCCATCGAGATGGCGAGGCCCTGGATGACGTTGGTGCCGTGGCCGGTGACCGACGCTTTCGCGATCACGTTGACCGGGCGGCGGCCCGTGCCGGTGTAGTACTCGGTGATCCAGACGATGAGGCCGGTAACGACCAATCCGATCACGCCGCAGATGAAGAGGCTCATGCCGGTGAAGGTCTGGCCGCTTTCAGTGCTGAGCGTGGTGTCGAGGCCGATAATGTAGTTCGTCAATGGATAGAGTCCGATGAGCGACAGCACGCCGGTGCCGATCACGCCCTTGTACAGCGCGCCCATGATGTTGTTCGACTTGCCAAGGCGGACGAAGAACGTGCCGATGATCGACGTGATGATGCACATACCGGCAATCGCCAGCGGATAAAGCATCAGCTGTGAGCGCGTGTCGCCCGTGAAGTAGATGGAGGCGAGCACCATCGTGGCGACAGTCGTCACCGCGAAGGTTTCGAACAGATCGGCTGCCATGCCGGCACAGTCGCCGACATTGTCGCCTACGTTGTCGGCGATGGTCGCCGGGTTGCGTGGATCGTCCTCCGGAATTCCGGCTTCGACCTTGCCGACCATGTCGCCGCCGACATCGGCGCCCTTGGTGAAGATGCCGCCGCCGAGACGGGCGAAGATCGAAATCAGCGATGCGCCGAAACCAAGCGCCACAAGGGCATTGGTGATGATGCGGCCTTGCGTTTCATCATTGATGTCGAGGCCGAGGCCATAGCGCAGGAAGCTGTAGTAGCCGGCAACCGCGAGGAGGCCGAGGCCGACAACCAGCATGCCGGTCACGGCGCCGGAGCGGAACGCAACCGACAGGCCGGCGGCCAGGCCCGAGCGCGCCGCTTCTGCCGTGCGCACATTGGCGCGCACCGACACGTTCATGCCGATGTAGCCGGCAGCGCCCGAGAACGCCGCGCCGATCAGGTAGCCGACGGCCACCTGCCAGCCGAAGATCACGAAGGCGAGGATGAAGATGACAACACCGGCGAGTGCGATGGTCATGTATTGCCGGTTGAGATAGGCGGCCGCACCTTCCTGGATCGCGGCTGCGATTTCCTGCATGCGGGCAGTGCCTGCGCTCATCTTGAGCACGGAGCCGACCGTCACCCCACCATAAAGCAGCGCAAGAACGCCGCAGATCAGCACCAAAATAAGCTCCAAGCTCATCGCGTATTTCCTCGACTTCGATTTGTGCGGATTTCTGGCGCCAGAACGCAGCGCCGCCCCAGCCCTTGTGCCATTGCCGCAGGCGGCCACAAGGGCGGCGGAACATGCCAAAAGCAGTCCCGCGACGCAACGCCGGAAATTGGGGAATTTTGCCTCAGCCGCCGCCGGTTAGGACCCGGGGCGGACCTCGGCGATCTGGATCTGGACGATCTGTACGCTGACGGCCTTTCCGGCGCCCAGGATGCGCTGCGCATCCTTCAGCAGCCGGGCGGCGACTGCTGCCGAATCGATCTTTCTGGGATCGTCCGGCGATCCGATCATGGCGGCATTCACGTCGCGGACGAAAGCATCCTGGATGAAGGGTATCTTGTCGCGGATGTCGATGACGGCCGACGGCGAAGAGGCGATGACCTTCGGCGTGATGTAGGCGTAGGCCACGAGGTCTTCACCCGAAAAGAGGGGCGCGATCAGATAGGGCATCTCGACGCTGGTGCCCGGCTCGGGCGCCTTGGCCGCACCGGCCCATGCCGGCGAGACCATCGCCAGTCCGGCGAAGAAGCCGAGAAGAATTCGAATGCGCATCCGGCCAGTCTGGCAGAGGCGGCCTAATGCTTCGTTAGACCGCTAGAAGTGGGTGAAGCCCTTGCGCGGCAAGTGGATTTCCTTGCCGTCCGAACCAAGCAGCGCAACCCCCTCGCCTGCCTCGACCCGCCCGATCTCGGTGATGGCGATGGAAGTCGCGGCCGCAAGATCGCGGATCGCCGCTCGCCCTTCGATGGGCGCGGTAAAGGCGATTTCGTAGTCGTCGCCGGCGACCGCAGCCCTTTGAGCGGTCTCCGCGCCGAAAAGTGCCCGGAGTGCTGTGGATGTCGGGATGCGACCCGCGTCCACCGTGATGCGAACGCCAGACCTCTCCGCAATGTGGCCAAGATCGGCGAGCAGTCCGTCCGACACATCGATGGAGGCTGACGCGATGTCGCGCAGGCGCGGACCGATGTCGACACGCGGCTGGGGAACGCGATAGCGACCAACCAGATGGTCGCGATGTTCGGGTGCAAGGTTGGCGCCCTCGCCTTTCAGAATGGCAAGTCCGCCGGCCGCATCGCCGACGGTGCCGGTGACGAACACGATGTCGCCCGGCTTTGCCTTCGAGCGGCGCAGCATCGTTCCTTTGGGAAGATGTCCGAAAGCGCTGATGGCGATGGAGATCGGACCGGGCGTTGCTGTGGTGTCACCGCCCAGGAGCGAAATCCCGAATTCGGCTTGATCTTCGTGCAATCCGCGCGCGAACGCCCGCAGCCAATCCATCGTGACCCATGGCGGAATCGAAAGCGCGAGCAGATAGCCAAGCGGCGCGGCGCCCTTCGCCGCCAGATCCGACAGATTCACGCGCAGCGCTTTCTTCGCGACGGTGTCGGGCGGATTATCGGTGAGAAAATGCACACCTTCGACGATGGCGTCCGTCTTGAGGACGAGTTCGTGACCTTCGGGCGGCGCGGTGACCGCGGCATCGTCCGTCAATCCGAACGCACCAGGTGCGGTCGCCAGCGGCGCGAACAGTTCGGCGATCAGCGCGAACTCGCCAGGCCGGTCAGAACTGGAGCTGGTCATGGGGTGGCGCGCCGCCGAATTCGCCGGCGCGTTTCTCCCGCGCCACGCGGTCGAGCAGCGCGTTGACGAACGCCGGTTCCTCGCCTTCGAAGAAGGCATGCGCGACGTTCAGATACTCATCGATCACCGCCTTGGCCGGCACATCGGGGCAATCGATCAGCTCGTAGATCGCCGTGCGCAGGATGGCGCGCAGGATGGAATCGATGCGCTGGATCTTCCAGTCTTCGGAGAGTCCGTTTGCCAGCGCGCGGTCGATCTCGACCTGCCGCTTCGGCACGCCGTGAACCAGCACGGCAAAGAACTCGGCATCCGGCTCACCCAGCGGCTTGGCGGCCTTCTCGCGAAAGCGGTGCTGGCAGAATTCGTCGATGACGCTTTCGGCATCCGTGCCGGTCAACTCCATCTGGTAGAGCGCCTGCACGGCGGCAAGCCGCGCCGCGCTCCTGGACGCATTGGGACGTTCGATTTTCTTCGCGGCATTCACCGGATCTGGCCCATCTTCGCCCGCACATTGACGAGCGCGAGGCAGGCGCGAGCCGCATCGCCGCCCTTGTCGAGCTGGTCGCGGGTGGCGCGCGCAATGGCCTGCTGTTCGTTGTCCACGGTCAGGATTCCGTTTCCGATGCAAAGACCGTGGTGCAGTGCAAGTTCCATAAGCCCACGGGCACTTTCGCCGGCCACGATCTCGAAATGATAGGTTTCGCCGCGGATCACGCAGCCGAGCGCGACATAGCCGTCATACATATTGCCGTCGCCCTCGCCGACACGCGACGCAAACGCGATGGCAGCCGGGATTTCCAGCGCACCGGGAACCGTGATGCGCTCGAAGCGCGCGCCGGCCGCGTCGAGCACAGCAGTGGCGCCGTCGAGCAGCGCATCGGAAATGTGCTCGTAGAAGCGGCCTTCGACGATCAGGATGTTGGGAGAGATCACGCCTTCGACTCCTTGCGCGTGCCCTTGATCGGCCGCGTGCCCACGATGTTAAGCCCGTAGCCGTCCAGCGCCACGACTTTCTTTTCCGGCGTGTCGGTCAGGAGCGTCATGTCCTTGACGCCGAGATCGAGCAGGATCTGTGCGCCCACGCCGTATTCCTTGATGCGGCGCCGATCGACATCCTCGTGAATGCGGCCCGACAGGATGTCGGTGACGAAGGTCGGCTTGGTCTGCCGCAGGATGACGACAACGCCGCGGCCTTCCTTGGCGATGATGCGCATGGATTCGCCCAGCACATCGTGCTCGAACGGCTTGTAGCCCAGCATGTCGGAAAAGATGTTGATGGCGTGCATGCGCACCAGCACCGGCTCTGGCGTGCGGACATCGCCCTTCACCAGCGCGATGTGCTCGGCATATTCCAGCGTGTTGACGTAGACCGACATCTTCCAGTCGCCGCCGATATGGCTGTCGAACGGCACGTCCATCTCACGCTTGACGAAATGATCGTAGCGGCGGCGATAGGCGATCAGGTCGGCGATGGTGCCGATCTTCAGCCCGTGAAGCTGGGCGAACGCGACCAGATCCGGCATCCGCGCCATGGTGCCGTCGTCGTTCATGATCTCGCAGATCACGCCGGCGGGATAGAGACCGGCCAGCCGCGGGATGTCGACGGCGGCTTCCGTGTGTCCGGCGCGAACCAGCGCGCCGCCTTCGCGCGCCACCAGCGGGAACACATGCCCCGGCATCACGATGTCGCCGGGACCTTTCGTCGGATCGATGGCGACGGCAATGGTGTGAGCGCGGTCGTGCGCCGAGATTCCGGTGGAGACGCCCTCCCTCGCTTCGATCGACACGGTGAACGCCGTCTTGTGCGGCGTGCCGTTGAACTGCGTCATCATTGGCAGCTGAAGTTGCGTGGCGCGCTCCTGCGTCAGCGCGAGACAGACGAGTCCGCGGCCGTTCTTGGCCATGAAGTTGACCGCATCGGGCGTGCACATCTGCGCCGGGATGAAGAGATCGCCTTCGTTCTCGCGGTCCTCGGCATCGGCCAGGATGACCATGCGGCCGTTGCGCGCGTCCTCGATCAGCTCCTCGATGTCGGAAATGTAGTCGCGAAACATCATCGCGCGTTCACCAGGCGGGCCACATAGCGCGCCATCAAATCGACTTCGAGGTTCACCTTGGCGCCAGGCTTGAGCTTGCCGAAGGTCGTGACCTTCAATGTATGGGGAATGACGTTGACGCCGAAGCGCGCGCCATCGACGTCGTTCACGGTGAGCGAAATTCCGTCCAGTGCGATCGAACCTTTCGGTGCGATGAAGGGCGCCAGCGGCTTCGGCGCCTCGAACATCATGCGCGTGGATTCGCCTTCCGGTGCCGCGCGCACCAGTTCCGCCACGCCGTCGATATGGCCGGTGACGATATGGCCGCCCAGCTCGTCGCCGACGCGCACCGGGCGCTCGAGATTGACGGGATCGCCGACCTTCCACGCCCCGGCCGTCGTCTTCGACAAGGTTTCGGCCGACAGGGTGACCGCGAACCAGCGATCCTTGGCGCTGCCCTTGTCCACCACCGTGAGGCAGATGCCAGAACAGGCGACGGAGGCGCCGACATCGATTTCGCTGACGTCGTAATGCGTGGCGATCACGGCATGCGTGTCGCCGCGCTTTTCGATGTGGCGCACTTCGCCCTTGTCGGTGACGATTCCGGTGAACATGAACCTGTCTTACGCCCTCAAAGCATAGGATTCCAGCACGTCCGCAGCGAACTTGCGCGTGCCGGTTTTGCGGAATTTGGCGCGATCGGCAAGACCTTCGATCCGGCCACTGGCGCCATCGCCGAGAGCGTTCGGCGCGGTGAAGATTTCGAGCCGGTCGGCAAAGCCTGCGGCGAGAAAGGCCGAGATGATCGTCGCGCCGCCCTCGACCAGCAGCCGCGTGACGCCGCGACCGGCCAGCACGCCGAGAATGGCCGTGAGATCAGGCCTTCCATCCGGACCGTGCATCACGCGCAGCACGTCCACACCATGCGCGCGCAGATGATCGCCGCCTTCCGATGCCATGAACACCATCGTGGGAATTTTTCGCGCGCTCTGCACGAGCTTCGCGCTCTCCGGCAACCGCAGATGCGCATCGAGCACGATGCGGATCGGCGAGCGGTCCTCCAGCCCCGGCAGGCGGCAATCGAGCATGGGATCGTCGGCCAGCACGGTGCCGATGCCCACCAGGATGGCGTCGTGTTGCGCGCGCAGGAGATGTGCGAAGCGGCGCGACTCTTCGTCGGTGATCCAGCGCGGCGCGCCCGGCGGCGGAATGGTGTGACCGGCGCGGTCCTGCGCAATCTTCAACGTGACGAGCGGCCGGTCTCTTTCGATGCGCGCGAAGAACCCGGCATTCAGCGCGGTTGCTTCCTCTTGCATCACGCCGACGTCCACTTCGACGCCGGCGGCGCGCAGCATCGCGAAGCCTTTGCCCTTCACGCGCGGATCGGGATCTTCCACTGCCGCCACCACGCGCGACACACCGGCCTTGACCAATGCTTCTGCGCAGGGCGGCGTCTGCCCGAGATGCGCACACGGCTCGAGCGTGACGTAGGCCGTGCTGCCGCGCGCCGCATCGCCGGCCTGCGCCAGCGCCATCGTTTCGGCATGCGGACGACCGCCGGGTTGAGTCCATCCGCGCCCGACAATTCGACCGGTCGGCGAGACGATCACGCAACCGACCGCCGGGTTCGGCGCGACGCGTCCCAACGCCCGGGCCGCCAGCCCCAGCGCGTGCTGCATATAGTCTCCTTCGGCCAAATCTGACATGCATTAAACCAGATGAAATAGCGATATCGCTCCACGATACTGGGTCTGCTATCCTGCCGCCGTGTTGGCTATACGGGGGGAGGATCATGGCATTCCGTCATTCGATTGTGCAGGCCACGGCCATCGCCGGCATCGGCTTAATCGCGATTTCTTCGCCTGCCGGCGCACAAGCCATAGGAACCTACAGCGGGATGACAGCGGATGGCCACGCCGTCACCATCGTTGTCGGCCAGGATCCCAACAACAGCAATCTCGCCATTACCCAGTTCGAAATCCAGTTCGACGCGCATTGTCCGATTTCGGGCCTGGAATTTCGCCAGGGCGAGAACTTCGGCCTTCTGAATGACATCATCGATCGCAAGGCCACGTTCACCTTCGATACGGTTGGTCTCTATTCGGCGAATACCTTTCTTTTCCATGGCAAGACCGGTTTGACTGGGACAACGCAGGTGCGCGTCCCCGCCATCGTGGACGGCAACCCGCCGAAGAGGGCTGAACTCTGCGTCTCGCCGCGTCAGGGCTTCAGCGCGACACGGCAGTGAAATACGCCAGTCGGTGAAACAATCACGCAGCCGACAGCCGGGTTTTGGCGCCACGCGTCCCAACGCCCGGGCCGCCAGCCCCAGCGCATGGCGCATATGGTTGAGATCGGTCATGAGCGCGGCATGGCGCCATACGCATCAAGCGGAAAAGCCTCGCCGTCTTCGGATGTCAGAGTGCCCCCATCTTCCAGGAAACCGCGCAGCAAGGAATGAACAAATCTGATCGCAAGACACAAAGCTTGGAACGAGTCATTTCCGCGGATGTCGCCTAGCCGCGAATACAGTGGCTTCAATGCTACCGGGCAGGCCCACTCTTCAGGATCGCGCCCGCGTCGATAGGGCCTTCCGATTTCCACGGTGATCTTAAATCGCGGCTCTCCCGAGCGCTGGCCATACAAGACGGTCTTTGCGATTGCCTGACTCGTCACAGCTAATCCCGTTCGCCGCCCTCCAGTGTGCCGATGAGTTCCTCGAAATCCTTCGTCTCGCGGAAATTCTTGTAAACGCTCGCGAAGCGCACATAGGCAACCTTGTCGAGGCTGGCGAGTGCCTGCATCACCAGCTCGCCGATCACGCTCGACTGGATTTCGTTCTCGCCCAGGCTTTCCAGCCGCCGCACGATGCCCGTGACCATGCGATCGATCCGCTCTGGCTCGACCGGGCGCTTGCGCAGCGCATGCGTCAGCGAGCGTTCCAGCTTGTCGCGATCGAAGGGTTCGCGCCGGCCGCTCTTCTTCACCACGATCAGCTCGCGCAGCTGCACGCGCTCGAACGTGGTGAAGCGGCCACCGCAGGCCGGGCAATGGCGCCTGCGCCTTATGGCCGAATTGTCCTCGCTCGGCCGGCTGTCTTTCACCTGACTGTCTTCGTGTCCGCAGAACGGGCAGCGCATGTTTGTCCCCAGCTACTGATAGATCGGAAATCGGTTGCACAACTGGATCACGCGGTCGCGCACGCGCGCTTCCACGGCCGCATCGCCATCTTCGCCCTTGGAGGCGACGGCATCCACCACTTCGACGATCCATTTGCCGATGTCGCGGAATTCATTCGCGCCGAAGCCGCGCGTGGTGCCGGCCGGCGAGCCGAGACGAATGCCGGACGTGACGGTCGGTTTCGCGGTATCAAACGGGATCGCATTCTTGTTGCAGGTGATGAACGCGCGGTCGAGCGATTTCTCCGTGTCGCGCCCCGTTGCGTTCTTGGGCCTCAGATCGACCAGCATGAGGTGCGTGTCGGTGCCGCCGGAGACGATGTCGAGGCCTTCATCCTTGAGCGTGGCGGCGAGCGTGCGCGCGTTGTCGACCACGGCTTTCGAATAGGTCTTGAACTCCGGCTGCAGCGCCTCGCCAAACGCGACCGCCTTCGCCGCAATGACATGCATGAGCGGACCGCCCTGCAATCCGGGAAACACGGCCGAGTTGATCTTCTTGCCCATTTCCGAGTCGCGCGAGAGGATCATGCCGCCGCGCGGCCCGCGCAACGTCTTGTGCGTGGTCGTCGTCGCGACGTGCGCGTGATCGAGCGGATTGGGATGCACGCCGCCGGCAACCAGTCCCGCGAAATGCGCCATGTCCACCACGAAGACGGCGCCGATCTCGTCGGCGATCTCGCGGAAGCGCTTGAAATCGAAGATGCGCGGATAGGCCGAGCCACCGGCCAGGATCAGCTTCGGGCGATGCTCGCGCGCCAGCTGCGCCACCTCGTCCATGTCCACGCGATGATCATCGCGCCGCACGCCGTACGACACCGGCTTGAACCACTTGCCCGATTGATTGACCGGCGAGCCGTGCGTGAGGTGTCCTCCCGCCGCAAGGCTCAGCCCCATGAACGTGTCGCCGGGCTGAAGCAGCGCGAAGAACACGGCCTGGTTGGCCTGCGCACCGGAATGCGGCTGCACATTGGCGAATTCGCAATCGAACAATGTCTTGGCGCGATCGATCGCCAGCTGCTCGGCGATGTCGACATATTCGCAGCCGCCGTAATAGCGCCGGCCGGGATACCCTTCCGCATATTTGTTCGTGAGCACCGACCCTTGCGCTTCCAGCACGGCGCGCGAGACGATGTTCTCGGACGCGATCAGCTCGATCTTTTCCTGCTGGCGGCGCAGCTCCTTGCCGATGGCGTCGGCAATTTCCGGATCGGAGGACTTAAGGTCAGCGGTGAAAAATCCGGTCATGCCTGTCTCTTTTGGGCCCGCGGCGGGGAAACTAGATGCGGCGTGGAGCCCGATCTGTCGGGGTGCCCCATGGGGGCTTTTACCAGATATAGCGGCCCGGCCAGCCGGTTTTATCGCTTATCCCCGGTCGAATTTTCGCTCCGGACTCCGCAGGCACGGCAAGCGGCAACCTAGACGTGTTTGAATGACGGCAGCAATTGTTCCGCAGTATTCCGGACAATTGTGGAAACAAGCCGTTCGATCACAAATCCACCAATCGCGAAATCTTGAGCTTCATTGGACCTCGATTGCCTTGTTTGGCCCGGGGAAGAACTCTACCAATTGTGATGACACGCAATTTTCAATCAAATGAGGTTCGCACAATGGCGTCGACAGTGGATTCAGCCGGCAAAGCCGACGATCTCCTGAAGCTTTCCAGCGAAATCGTTGCGGCCTACGTGAGCAACAATCCGCTTCCGGTTTCCGAGCTGCCTGCCGTCATCAAGAGCATTCACGCGACGCTGGGCGGATTGTCCTCCGGCGCCGGCGGCGATGCCGCGCTGTCGCAGAAGCCGGCCGTGCCGGTGAAGAAGTCGGTGACGCCGAACTACATCGTGTGCCTCGAGGACGGCAAGAAGCTGAAGATGCTGAAGCGCTATCTGCGCTCGCGCTACGGACTGTCGCCGGAGGACTATCGCTCCAAGTGGCACCTGCCGGCAGACTATCCCATGGTGGCGCCGAACTATGCGGCGCAACGCTCCGAGTTCGCCAAGAAGATCGGCCTCGGCCGCTCCTCGCCCGCCAGCAAAGGCCGCAAGCGCAAATCGGCCTAACCTCTCATCTGTCATGGCCGCCCTTGAGGCGGCCACCCATCCGGCGCGTCTGCGCGCCGAAGTGACTCTATCGCTCGCGGACGCTCGCGTGATGGGTGGCCGGCCCGGCGTGCTTTGCACGCCAATAGAACAAAAATGCGGGCAACGCGCGCGGGGCCCGGCCATGACGGAGGGGCGTGTCTCCCTAACTCGACTTGCTCATCACGTAACGAAGTTTCTGCAGCGCGGCGGATTCCAGCGCCGCGCGCGGCGACGACGCCGGGCCGACAATGCTGGCCTCAACCCCGGTGGCGGCATCGATCGCGGTGACTTTCACGGAACTGCCAAGCGTCACGAATTCGAAGAGGATTTCGCGCTTGCCGCTCTCAGGCACGCGGCTTCAGGCGGCGCGCGACAGGCGGTGCGCCGTCCACACCTGATCCAGCGCGCGGACCAGATCGTCCATCATGGCGTCGGTGTGGACCGGTGATGGCGTAAAGCGCAGCCGTTCGCCGCCGCGCGGCACGGTGGGGAAGTTGATCGGCTGGACGTAGATCGCGTGCTCTTCCAGGAGCGCATCCGACACGGATTTGCACAGCACCGCATCGCCCACGAACACCGGCACGATGTGGCTGGCCGAGGCCATCACCGGCAGGCCGGCCTGCGCCAGCAGCCGCTTCAGCTTCGCGGCGCGCTCGTGCAGGGCTTTGCGCTCCGCGTCGCTCTCTTTCAGGTGGCGGATACTGGCGAGCACACCTGCTGTGAGCACTGGCGCCAGCGACGTGGTGAAAATAAATCCGGGCGCAAACGAGCGGATGCAATCGATGAGGTCGGAATTGGCCGCGATGTAGCCACCCATCACACCGAACGCCTTGGCGAGCGTCCCCTCGATGATGTCGACGCGATGCATGGCGCCATCGCGGGCCGCCACCCCGGCGCCGCGCGGGCCGTACAGTCCGACGCCGTGGACTTCATCGAGATAGGTCAACGCGCCGTATTTCTCGGCCAGATCGCAGATGGCCGCGACCGGCCCGAAATCGCCGTCCATGGAATAGACGGACTCGAACGCGATCAGCTTCGGCACAGCCGGATCGCATTCGCGCAGCTGCCGCTCGAGATCGGCCAGATCGTTGTGGCGGAAGATCCGCTTGTCCGATCCGCCGCGGCGGATGCCTTCGATCATCGAGGCGTGGTTCAGCTCATCGGAAAAGATCACCAGATCCGGCAGCAATCTCGGCAGCGTCGAAAGCGTCGTGTCGTTGGAGACGAAGCCCGAGGTGAAGACGAGCGCGGCTTCCTTGCCGTGCAGTTCGGCCAGCTCGGCTTCCAGCTCCACGTGATAGTGCGTCGTGCCGGAGATGTTGCGCGTACCGCCGGAGCCGCCGCCGGTCGCGTCCAGTGCCTCGTGCATGGCCGCCACCACCTTGGGATGCTGGCTCATGCCCAGGTAATCGTTGCTGCACCAGACCGTGATCGGCCGGCTGGCCGCCCCTGAGTGGAAGCTGGCGTTGGGATAGGCCCCCCGCTTGCGCAGGATGTCCGCGAAGACGCGGTAGCGGCCCTCGCGCTTCAGCCCCGCCAGGGCTGCCCGGAACCGTGCCTCGTAGGGAAACACCATGCCCACCTTTTGCCCCGAAACCGCTGGGAATCCAAGAATACCCTAGGGCCAAGGCCCTGTTCCAAGCGAATTGTCACATCATCTAGGTGCGACTGGCCGACTTTCGAGGCCTCAGGACGCGATATTCACCACGGCGTTCACGGCCATGGCGATGATTGCCGTGTAATAGAAGAACGACACGATCGAGTGGCCCAAGGTCGCCCGGCGCATCTTCGTGTCCAGGACGTTGGTGTCGGAGGTCTGCGCCGTCATCGCCACGGTGAAGGCATAGTAGAGGAAGTCCCAGATGCCGGGCTCCTTGGTGTGGGGAAAATCGAGCCCGCGGATGCTCTGCGGCCCCTGCTCCTTCCGGGCGTAGTAGAGATCGGCGTAGTGGAAGGCCGCCATCGTCTGCAATGTGCACCAGCCGAGCGGCACGCCGGCGATGGCAAGCGCCAGCGGCACCGGCGCCAGACCATTCTTCTGCTTCAGCACGATGACGATGGCGACGAACGAGACTGCAATGACCACCAGCGCAATCAGGATGACGAGGAAGATGCCCTCATCCTCGATCCCGGCTCGGTCGCGCAATTGCGCCGGCGTCACACGGGCAATTACGAAGCCGACGGCAACCAGATAGGCGAGGAAGAACACATCCGCCGCCGCGATGATCCGCGACGGTGGGGGCAACGCGTAAGCGGCCGCGCCCGCAGCGGCGCCGAGCAGCACGGACGCGTAGAATCGCCCATGCCGCCAGAAATGATTGCGGATCCGGTTCACGCACCCAGTGGTGCCATGAAACGGCTAGAGGCGGAAGCGGACCTGGTCGATCCAGAAGCGTTCGAGGCGCTTCAGCGTCGCGTTGGTCTGGTCGAGCCCGTCCGTGTTGACGTTCGCAACGGCTTCCACCGACGCCAGATGCCGATGGAACAGCTCCTTCAGCATGTCGCGAACGACTTCGCCCTTGCGGGTCAGGCGCACCAGCACCGAGCGGCGGTCGATCGCCGAGCGCTCGTGATGGATGTAGCCGGAGTCCACCAGCTTCTTGAGATTGTACGAGACGTTCGAGCCGAGATAGTGCCCGCGCGTGCGCAGCTCGCCGGCGGTCAGTTCCTGATCGCCGACATTGAACAACAGCAGCGCCTGCACACTGTTGATCTCGCGCTCGTCGCGCCGGTCCAGCTCGTCCTTGATCACGTCGAGAAGCTGGCGATGCAGCCGCTCGATGAGGTTGAGCGTCTCGAGATAATATTTGCCTGCTGCCGGTGCGCTTTCGAGCACCGCTGCGGATTGCGGTTTGGCCAACGCCGTCATCTGACCCTCTCCCGCTTTCGCGGGACCCACCTGTTTGTTTGTAGTAAGACTAGCTTAAGGTTCTTAAGGGCCCGTAAAGATCAAAGTTGTCCGCGTAACATTTGGATGATGCCGGAGAAGTCGACGCCGCCATGTCCCTTCGCGGCGAACAGCGAATAGAGTTGTGCCGCCTCGGCACCGAGCGGTGTCGCAGCACCCGCGGATTGCGCGGCAGATTGCGCGAGTTTCAGATCCTTCAGCATAAGGGCGGTGGCGAAGCCGCCGGTGTAATCGCGATTGGCGGGGGATGTTTTCACCGGTCCCGGAACGGGACAGTAGGTCGTCACCGACCAGCACTGGCCCGATGACGTCGACATGATGTCGAACAGTTTCTGCGAATCGAGGCCGAGCTTCTCGCCCAGCGCAAACGCTTCGCACGTGCCGATCATCGAGATGGCGAGCAGCATGTTGTTGCAGATCTTCGCCGCCTGGCCGGCGCCGGCGCCGCCCGCATGCACGATCTTCTTGCCCATCTT
>Ga0335085_10001263_pt1 | contig 56263 bp, 43 predicted proteins | sample Lox_Sample_45_FD_206712 | JGI IMG/M metagenome (GOLD analysis project Ga0335085, IMG submission 206712) | Soil microbial communities from Loxahatchee National Wildlife Refuge, Florida, United States - Lox_Sample_4.5 | ecosystem: Environmental > Terrestrial > Soil > Wetlands | place: USA...
CAATCGTGCCATCACTTGCAACTTTTCGGACCACGTTATTGTGGGAGTCGGCGATATAAAGATTTCCAGACGAATCGGCGGCTACGCCGGAGGGTGTTTTAAGCATGGCATTCGTTGCCGCGCCGCTATCGCCTGAATAACCGCTACTTCCATTGCCTGCCACTGTTGTAATTGTACCGTCGGTTGCAACCTTCCGGACAACGTTGTTATAGGAATCAGCCACATAAATATTGTCAGAGGGGTCCACAGCGATTCCAAGGGGATATGACAGTTTGGCATTAATGGCGCCGCCGCCATCGCCTGAATAACCGCCGCTCCCTGTGCCTGCCACCGTCGTAATTATACCGCCACCGGTTATCTTGCGGATTACGTTGTTCTCAGAGTCGGCTATGTAAATATTCCCTCCCGTATCCATGGCGACGCCGGCGGGCGCATTGAGAACCGCATTCGTTGCCGTGCCGCCATCGCCGGAATAGCCGCCATATCCACCGCACATGGTCGTGATTAAACCGTTAGCAGCCACTTTGCGAATGACGTCGCCGTCTGCGATAACCAAATCGCCGAAGGCATCCAGGATCACATCAGCCGGCGAACCAAGCACCGTATTTGTTGCCGCGCCGCCATCGCCCCAATAGCCGTTATATCCACTGCCCGCCACCGTTGTAATTATACCATCGCCTGCCATTTTGCGGATGACATCGTTACCGAGGTCGTCAATATAAAGATTGTTTGATGAATCTATAAACAACTCAACAGGTCCATAAAGAGCAGCGTTCGTTGCCGCGCCGCCATCGCCCCAATAACCGCTGTAGCCATTGCCTGCCACCGTTGCAATCGTACCATCACTGGCGACTTTCCGGATGACATTGTTCCCAGAATCGGCGATATAAAGATTTCCAGACGAATCCACCGTCACACCGGATGGCCAATTCAGCGTGGCGTTGGTTGCCATGCCGCCATCGCCGGTATAGTCAGCGGCGCCATTCCCCGCTACAGTCGTAATGACACCATCACTGGCGACTTTCCGGATGACATCGTTCCCGGAATCGGCGATATAAAGATTTCCAGACGAATCCATTGCCACGTCGGAGGGGTAATTGAACCTCGCATTCGTTGCCGCGCCGCCATCGCCCCAATAGCCGCTGTAGCCATTGCCTGCCACCGTTGCAATCGTACCATCACTGGCGACTTTCCGGATGACATTGTTCCCGGAATCGGCGATATAAAGATTTCCAGACGAATCCACCGCCACGCCCGAAGGATTATTGAGGGTCGCACTGGTAGCCGCGCCGTTGTCACCGGAGTAACCTCCACTTCCGTTACCGGCAATGGCTGTCATTAAATCATTGGTTGTGATTTTATAAACAACGTTATTGCCATAGTCGGCAACATATAAATTGCCGGCGCTGTCTATAGCCAGACCGGCCGTGCCGCCAAAATGATAAGCATTGGGGTTGACCCCGGCAAATGTCCCGATGACATTCGTAATAATTGCCCAGTTGGTAACCTCGATACCGTTGGTTTCAACCTCTGTTGTTATATTTGCGGTGATGATATTCGTTGTTAAAACAGTTACATCCGGTCGTGACACACCGTCATATTTTAGAGCTATCGGTGTAAACAAGAGACTGTCGGGGACGCTGCTGTTCAGGGTTACAAATCCGGCTGACTCGCCGTATGCGACGGCTCCCAGGGATATACTCATGCTTGGCCCCACGTCGTCACCGGAGAATGGGTCGGCTGTGGCACCGCCACAGGTGGGACACGACGATCGAGCTGAAGTCATCCCGATTGACATCATCAAAATGATTAGGAGTTTATTTTTCATATTCTTGATATGAGGCGGTTCTGGTTGGTTTGCTATTCTCCCGTTGAAAGTGGGACAAGTATCGCGGCCGATTCAGTGATTGAGCACTGCGCCTGGGGGATATCCACTGGATCCGGATACACGTACATTCCATTTGGATCCCCATTCATGGTTACTGTTGAAGATTTGGGTTCATATTTTGGCGGTTGGCCGTTGTCAAAGGTGGTTATTTCCTTCCATTTGATATTATATGACTGTCCTTTTTTTGACGTGGTCTGTCCACATAGGAAGAAACGGTATTTCATTCTGCCACCTGAACAGGACTCATGGTTGGCAGCCATATGGTAAAACGCCCGGCCGGAGCCTGGTCCCCAGACGTTTGGATCAGCAGGATACGGTGGAATCAGACTTATCATATCGCTGCGCAAATCCGAATCCGTGTATTCGTCAGAAAGGAGAGTAACATGTTTATCTGAATAAGTTCCGTTCAAAAAGGAATTGGATGTACATCCCCACGACGAACCGAGGGATAGTGATCCATTCCAACTCGACCCACTGGCCGTTGATGTGCAAATCGGCGTGGTATTACCGGGACTCCCGGAATCTGCACACCACTGCTCTAGCGAGCCCGAGAGATCATTCGCACCACTCCATGCGCCCGTTGCCTCATTTGTGATGCTGCTGGTTATGGTAACATAACCTGGATCACCACTAAAATAGACTTCGTTTAGAGAACCACTAAACCGGGTTACTTTATTGCAGGTAAAGCGATCGCACACAACAGTTGTTGTTGCATGCATTTCTCCCTCGTCATGAACGGGGAAAAAGGTGTATGGATCCCAACAATCTTCAATCGAGTTACTGCTGTACTTTTTGGCTACAATAGTTTCCGATACAAGATACCACTTGGGCGGTGTGCTTGGCTGGCATTCTGTAAAGCCGCATTTGCCTTTGCTAGCCGATACGGACTCATTTTCGACAATTACAGTACCACCACATTGGGCTTGGATATTTCGACTGGACATGATCGCAAAAGCAACAGTGCATAAAAGAATCTGTGAAAGATTAGAAAGGGCGCGGCTTGGCCGCTGATTGATGTTATTCATATAATGTTATAAGTTAGACATGATTCCAATAACTTGGATAATTGCTGATTTCCATACCTGCATTTAGCGCGACAGATTTCTTGTAAATTATTTCAACGGCGTGAATACCACCAACCCGTTGGCGCCGGTCAGACCGTTAGCCGAATTGTAATTGGTCCAACTGTTTTCTCCATTGTCCACCAGCCCATTCCCGTTGGCATCCTCCAGGTAATCGGGGACGCCGTCGCCATCCGTATCCAGCGGATTGCCGTATTGGTCCGTGGCGACGTAGTGATAGCCGATGCTGACGGTGTTGATGCCTTCAGGCACCTGATTGGTAAGCACGGTGTAGTGATACAGACCCAGCGCCGCCGCAGTGGTGCTGCCCATGTTCAACAGATTGGTCGAAGCCTGATAATAATTGCCCAACGGCCCGGCGGCATAGGTAAAGTTGGTCATCGCCACATCGTTCGCATTGGTTGGCGTCAGTTGCGTGGTGTTTACGTAACCGTTGTGATCTTCGGTCAGCGGGCTGGCCCCACTGTTCACATAGCTCGTCAACGTGGTGGTATCAAACAGGTTGTTCCGCACTATCCATGCTGGCGTTGAGGATAGGTATCGGTAGAAAGTTAAACTGCCGTAACGGACCAGATTGTTATCGAAAATCAACGCGCTGGCATAAGGCCAGCCATCGCCATCACCGAATACAAGCTGGGTTCGTTCGAACAGGTTATTGACACATTGATTCGTCAACGAACTGTTGTCCACCCAACACCCAATGTTGCTGGGACCCACCTGGCAATTCTTCAGATTCAATATCATCGGATCGCCAAAGACCATGTCCGCCAATCCGCCGATTCCATTGAAGTCGGTGAATTGCGCCTGTAAAATGGCCGGATTGCTCGAAGAGGGATCAATTATGTAAATGGTGAACATGCCGGGAGGGGTTGTCCCGCCCCAATTTGTCGGCTGCTCTTGCACGGCTTGATAAGTGCAGATTTGGTTTGGCACTTGCGGCGTCCCGACGCTGTTCACTTGGCTGCCACTGTTCAAAAACAACCCATATTGCCCGAAGCCGGCCACGGCAACTCCATTGGTTAGGTTTAACGTCGCGTTGGTCTCGACGGTCACATCACTAACCGCGTAATCAATCGGGTCATAGTGATAACCCAAATCCGGCGTGTCGGTATCGCGTTGGGCTTGGACCGGCCACGTTACCGAGTTTGTCAGGTTTTCATTGGTAATGACCGTGGGCGGATAGGTGGTCCTGGTTTGAATATCGGCCAATGCCGCCGGAGCAATGTTGGTCGTGCCGGCGTTGCGGTAGGGACTGTTGGTCGCCAGATAATGCGACCCCGCGCCGACCGTCTGAAAGATGCCCGTATCGCTGCTGTTGGTATAATTGTGGTCCCCGCTGAAAGCATCCCCCTCATTTGTTACACAGATGAACAGGCTGTTCGTAATGTTCAAATCGCAACCCGAATTCAACGTGTTGACATGGTGGGCCGTGGCAAAGGCCACATTGACGGTCCCGCTTCCGGCAGCTTGAAAAGCCGTGTCAACGTTATCAAACAAGACATTTTCAACCGTCAAATCATCTTGCGGCAGGATGGCTGCGGCATCGTTGATGAACTGGCAATTGCGAAGAATGTCCGGGACGCCCGGGTTGCCACTGGTATTCTGGACATCAGGAGCTACTCCCCAATTAGCATATAGTACGCGTAGATTTTCAATTGGCGTCAGGTTTACGGTGCCATCCACGGCAATGGCGATGTCAGCATAAGTTCCAGTAGGACTGCCCGTGCTCCCGGAAATCGCTTGTCCCACCGTATCATCATCCATCGCCGTCAATACCGCCGGACGATAGGGGCTGGTCTTGCACGACAAGGGTTCAGCAAAATCCAAGCCGGCCCCTCGCGCAAATTTGATAACAGTTCCACCTTCAATGGTGCAAGTGCCAACACCATAAAGGAATACATAACCACTGATGTAATAAGTGGTATCTCCCTGAAAAGTAATGGCATTTGTTTCGCTATTCACCGTCACATAATCCAGCACATAACCCTTGGCTGGCCGGGCCCCCGATGCCAGCCGGATGATTTTTGATTTGTCATTGCCCACTGCCGCTTTCAGTGAAGTCGCCGGGGGCAGCAATCGGGTCGAAGAAACTTTGTACAGCGCCGAACCGGGAACCGGAATAGAAGTGGTTGCATTGGCTGGCAGCGCCTGCAACTGGGAGCTGATGTCATGGTACGGCACGTCTTCAATCAAAAACGTCCGGCCCTGCAAATTCAGCCAGCGTTTGTACGTCGGCGTTCCACCGAAGGGCAAACCGAACGGCTGGCTCTGGCCAATGGCAAAGGCCCGCCCGCGAACCATCTTCATCTGCCCAAACGCCAGGGCTGTGTCCTGCAAATCATCCTGCGGGCCGGCCGGCCCCGCCGTTTGCACCGGCTGCGGCGGGTTAAAGAATTCCGTGATGACCTGTAGCCTGACGGCTTGCGGGTTGAATCCAAAACGTCCCGGCGGCGGCGGTTGATCAGCCAAGACCACGTCCTGTTCGAATCCGGCCTTCGTGTAGGTGTAGCGCAAATCCGCCGACACGCCCTCAAAGGCGTTGGGATAAATCACTTGATTGGAACCCGCCAGTTCCCCCACCGAATTGGTCAACAGGCCGATCAACACTGTGTTGGTGCCATCGTCGTAACCCAAAGCGATGGGGCGGCTGAACAGTTGCTCTTCGTCAGGCGTCACGAGCTTAATGACCCCGGTGGCAATGTCATTGGGAAAGTACGCCTGATGCTGGCCATTGGTGGCCATTGCCGAAATGCCGTCCGGGGAAATCTCAATATTCTCTTTGCTGGCCACCCATTGACCATTCACCAAATGATTCAACCCGGTTGCCAATTCGGTGTATTGATGAACATGCGGCACGATGCGACCGTCAGGAGCCATTTCATAGGTCTCCCGCTGCCACACCCGATGATTGGCTCCCTGGGCCGCAATAGCGTAGGCCGTTGGCGGCGGCAATGCCGATCCAGTGGAACTGGTGGCGGTTTGACTGGCGGTTTGCGCGTGCAAGATGGAACAGGCCGACAGCACTCCTAAAACGGAAATCGTTTTCATCGGATTGAATCTGGTTGAATGTTTGGGCGGGAGATTGAAGACAGCCACTTCGTGGCCGCCGACCAGGCTACACCTCTTCCTTGTTTGTACAGCCGGTACAACCTTTTGTACGGCACCCACAGGCATCTTCCAACAGGCCCCAGTCTTCCCTCGCGCAGGCTCACCAAGGCGACCCCAGCCTGACATCTCGCGGCAAAAGTCTTTTTAAGGCTAACCCTGATTAACCATTTTTTGGTGTCATGTCAAGCAATTTTTGTTTTGTTGCCACTTTGTAACAGAAAATTGTAACGGCACTCCGTGAATGCCGGACACTGCTTAGTTTCCAAGAATGTGCAACGGTTGCAAACCATCGCTGCAAAGGTTTTTTATTTGATTTCCCACCTGGATATTCCCAACCCGTTGATAAACAAAGAAAATCAGCCTCGGGCAAGGGAACTTTGCTCGCTTCCCTTTGTTTTTCCGCGATTGGCTTTGGCTTCTTCGTCACGAAAAATGGCCTTCCCATCTCCGACCCTGGCTTTTCCATCGCGGACATGGGAACTTCCGTCCCGAACCTTCGCTTGTCCCCTTCCGACAAGGGAACTTTGGGTTCCGACTTTATATGGTCCGCCCCGGAAAATGGTTTTGCCGGCGCCGACTCTGTCGTTTCCATTTTGCGCCTTGTCTTATCTGTGTCCAACAAGCGAACTTCCGTTTCGGACTTTGGATTGTCCGCCTCAAACAAGGGAATTTTAAACTTCAACTTCGCATCAGATTCAACTCACTGGCGCTCAAAAACTTTTTGCGATGATGATTAGCCTTCTTACTTCATATTCATAATTTAATTAGAATTGGCATCGGTATTGCTTGGGTTCGATGCGATAGGACAGTTCGCGAGACCGAGTGGTCTCCTCCGGGGTTTTCTATCGGCTCAAGTTTCATCGTCTTACGAACATACGTTGTTTCAACTGAAAGGCATATTATTATGCAGAAGAACTATAAAGTTTATCTGGGATTCGCCCAAGCGCCGGATTCCGAGATAGATGAATTCACCAGTGGCGTGATTGACGGCTTGACCGGCAATGCCGCCTTTCCAACCCCACCCGTAACCCCCGCCGACCTGGGCGCCTTGCAGGATGCGTTCCGCCTGAAAATCGCGGCGGCCCTGGACGGCGGCAAAACAGCAACCGCGGAAAAAAACGCGGCCCGCGAAGCATTGCTGGACGGACTGCACAAGGACGCCATGTACGCGCAGACATTGGCGCGCCACGACCTGGCCATGTTGTTGTCCTCGGGATTCGAGGCCGCCAGCACAAATCGGGCGCGGTCGCCGCTGCCCAAGCCGGCAATTCAGGCCGTGGTGAATGAAATCAGCGGCAAGCTGTTGCTGCGCGGCGAGTCCCTGCTCAACGCCCATTCGTATCAGGCGCAAATGATGGCCGCCAACAACGGCAATGTGTGGGTGGACGCGGGCGACTTCACGGGCGCGCGCCGGATGGTGATTGAGCCGGTGACACCCGGAACGACCTATTCGCTCCGGTATCGCGGCGTGGGCGGCAGCACCGGCCACAGCGAATGGAGCGATCCGGTCTCTCACATGGCAACCTAAGCCAAAGTTGAGAGTTGAACGTTTACAGAGCAACTGCCGGAAGGGGATTCCCTTCCGGCGGCCTTTTTGCCCTGAACGGATATGACCTCAGCCAAGTTCGATTCCCACGGGGCAGTGATCGGAATCTTGGATCTCCGGCTGGATGAAGGCGCGCTTAAGCCGCAGGCGCAGGGATTTTGAAATGAGAAAATAATCAATGCGCCAGCCGACGTTTCGGGAACGCGCGCCGCCAAACACGCTCCACCACGTGTAATGGCCGCCGCCTTTCTCGAATTCGCGGAACGTGTCGAGGAAGCCGGCCTTCATGAAAGCGTCGAAACCGGCGCGTTCCTCGGGCGTGAAACCGTGGTTGTGGACGTTGGCCTTGGGATTGGCCAGATCCATTTCCGTGTGCGCCACGTTGAGGTCCCCGCAAAAAACCACGGGCTTTTTCCTTTCCAATTTTTTCAGGTACGCCAAAAAATCACGGTCCCATTTTTGGCGGTACGTCAGCCGGGAAAGGTCGCGCTTGGCGTTCGGCACATAAACGTTTACCAGAAAGAAATCAGGAAATTCAACTGCGAGCACGCGGCCTTCCCGGTCATGCTCGGCGATGTCAATGTGTGGGATGACGTTTAGCGGGCGTTTCCGGGTGAAAATGGCCGTGCCGGAATACCCCTTCTTTTCCGCCGAATTCCAGTAAGTCGTGTAGCCCGCCGGCCAAAGTTGTTCGACATCATCGGGGCTGCATTTGGTTTCCTGCAAACAGAGCACGTCGGGCTTTTCCGCGTCGAGATAATCCAGAAAATTCTTCTTCAGCGCGGCGCGCAGGCCGTTGACGTTCCAGGAAATCAGTTTCACGCGCCGAAAGATAAACCACGGATGAACACGGATAAACACGGATTTGTGTTTTTGTCTTAATCTTAATCCGGCTCTTAATCATAACCGCTCAGGGGATTAGGATTAAGATCAAGGGCAAGATCAAGAGGGAAGGCGCGTTGACGCTGACGGGTCGGGCGGCTAACTTGCTGCATAACGAATGATTGCCAATATTACCAGCAAACCAGCGTCCGCGCCGAATTTCCGCATCGGCGACGAACGGCTGGTTAAACTCACGCCGAGCGCGGCGCAAAAGGTGACGGCATTGTTGACGAAGCAAGGCCGGCCCAAGGGCGTCTTGCGCGTGGCCGTCGTCGGCGGCGGCTGTTCCGGGCTGCAATACAAGATGGATTTGCAGGACAGCCCGGCCAATCGCGACATTCTGGTTGAAAGCGGCGGCGTGCGCGTGGTGGTGGACCCCAAGAGCGCGCTCTACGTGACCGGCAGCGAACTGGACTATCTCGACGCGCTGGACGGCGGGTTTAAGGTGAAAAATCCGAACGCCGCGACCTCGTGTTCCTGCGGCGAAAGTTTCAGCGCGTGACCGATTACTTCGCCCTGCTGGATGAGCCGCGCCGGCCCTGGCTTGAGCCGGAGGCATTAAAATCAAAATTCCTGACGCTCGCGGCGGCGGCTCATCCCGACAAACAGAATTGCGCAAGCGAACCGGAGAAACGGGCGGCCAGCCGCCGCTACGCCGAATTGAACGCTGCCTATCATTGTCTCACGGAACCCAAATTGCGGCTGTTGCATTTGCTGGAGATCGAACTCGGCGCCAAGCCCTCCGACGTTCAGCAGATTCCCTCCGCGCTCGCTGATTTGTTTGCCGAGGTTGCGGCAACCTGCCGAAACGCCGACGCTTTCCTGAGTGAAAAGAACAAAGTGATTTCGCCATTGTTGCAGGTTCAACTGTTTGAACGCGCCCAGGAATGGATCGAGCGATTGCGCGCACTCCAAGCCAAGCTCACCGGATTGCATGGCAAGCTGATCGAGGAACTGAAATCGCTGGACGCTTTGTGGCTGTCGAAATCCCGAACCGATGACCAAACAACCTTGTTGAACCCGCTGGAGGAACTTTACCGTTTGTTCGGCTATTTTAATCGTTGGAACGGCCAGATTCAGGAGCGTATCGTGCAATTGTCATTATGAACGTTCTACAAAATGGTGTAGCGGCCCTCTGCATTCTCTTGAAATGTTCCAGAAAGCGGCGGTCACAGACCGCCGCTACAATGAGGACCGCGATGCCCTTTATCATCGGCGCATGCTTGGCAGCAAGCGCGACAATTTTCGCCCAGGAAACCTGGCAAGGCGCGTTGAGCCGGATGCCGCTCGGAACCAACGCGGCCGAATTGAACCAAACGAATTGCACGCTCTTGATGTTAAACGCGTTCCAATCGAACGCGGTCGTCAAGGCGCTCATTTTCCTGCCGGGCGCGACCGACGAATTGTATTTCTTCCACCGGGTTCACGCGAAGTTGACGAATGCCAATCCGTCATTGTTGGACGCGGTGGCGGCGCTGACCAACCAAACCTTTATCCGGGCGACGTTCCGCGCGCCTTTGCTGTTGCTGCACACGAGCGAGGACGTAACCAACGTTATCGCGATTGTAAAAAACCAATCCACCGCGGCCAAACTCCAGCAAAAAAAAATCCCCGAGCGGGTCGTTTTTAATGACGCCGGTTGGGACAAAGTCCGGGCCGCATTGAACAAGAAATTGAGCGTTGGTTTGAGGCCGTTCTCAAACGCGCCGGATTCCTGGCATTTCTACCGCCACAATTTTGCGGCCTGCGGCGTCACGGATTGGGAAATGCTCGAAACGATTGCCTTGGCGGACAAAACGAAATTCGCCGTGCATTGGCTGACGGCGGATTTTCAAATTGATCAGCGCAGCGGCGGCGTGCCGGATGCCAAAGACATCCGCGCACCCTAAGCCTCAGGCTGAAAAACCAGGACGCTCAAGGGCGGCAGACAAAATTCCGCCGAACAAGGCTGATTATGGCAAGGGGCATTTGCCGCCGTAACACCGCCAAGATTCCCTTGATTGCCTCCACCATAAACCGCGGCATCACTGTTCAACGCTTCGCGCCATTTACCGGCGCGCGGCAGTCCGACCCGATATTTTTCCCGCAACACTGGCGTGAGATTCAGAATCACGGCAAGCTGGCTGGAACCGTCGGCCGTCTGATGCACAAAGGAAAGGACGCTGTTTTCGCGATCGGCGCAATCAATCCAGTAAAAACCGCCGTGGTCGTAATCGGATTGCCAAAGTCCCGGCGTGGCCGCGTAAAACTGGTTCAAATCTTCAACAAACTTTTGCAAGCCGCGATGGAACGGTCCGGCGTCGAGCAGCCACCAATCAAGCTGGCCATTCTCATTCCATTCGGCGCGCTGGCCGAATTCGCCGCCCATGAACAAAAGTTTCTTGCCGGGGAACAGCCATTGATACGCGAGCAGCGCGCGGAGGTTGGCGAATTTTTGCCAGTCATCGCCGGGCATCCGGCCTATCAACGAACCTTTGCCGTGAACCACCTCGTCGTGCGACAGCGGCAGGATGAAATTCTCGTGATGGTGATACAGCATCGCAAACGTGAGATCGTTTTGATGATATTTCCGGTGAATCGGTTCGCGGCTGAAATAGCCGAGCGTGTCATGCATCCAGCCCATGTTCCACTTAAAAGAAAAACCGAGACCACCGAGATACGGCGGGCGAGTGACGAGCGGCCACGCGGTGGATTCCTCGGCAATCGTCATCAGGCCGGGAAATTCCGTGTGCGCGATGTGGTTGAATTTTTTCAGGAACTCAATCGCCTCGATGTTCTCACGCCCGCCGAATTGATTGGGAATCCATTCGCCCGCCTTGCGCGAGTAATCGAGATAAAGCATCGAGGCCACGGCGTCCACGCGCAAGCCGTCAATATGAAAGCGGTGGCACCAGAACAAGGCATTGGCGACGAGAAAATTGCTCACCTCGTTGCGGCCATAATTGAAGATCAACGTGCCCCAGTCCTGATGCGCCCCCCGGCGCGGGTCTTCGTGTTCGTAAAGTCCCGTGCCGTCGAAACGCGCCAGCGCCCAGTCGTCGCGCGGGAAATGCGCCGGCACCCAGTCAATGATGATGCCAATGCCCGCCTCGTGCAAGGCATTGACCAGAAACTGGAAATCGTCCGGCGTGCCGTAACGGCTGGTCGGCGCGTAGAAACCGGTCACCTGATAACCCCACGACGGATAAAAAGCGTGTTCCGCCGGCGGCATCAATTCGACGTGCGTAAAACCCATGCGCTTGACGTATGCCACCAGCGGCGCGGCCAGTTCGCGGTAGCTGAACGATTCGTTCAGGGATTTTTTCCGCCACGAACCGGGATGCACCTCGTAAATGCTCACCGGCGAACGGAGGGACATTCGTTCCCGGCGTCGCTTAATCCAGACGTCGTCCGTCCACTTGAATTTCCTGTTGTCCCAGACAATCGCGGCATTTTTTGGCGGCACCTCAAAGAAAAATCCATAGGGATCGGTCTTCAGCGAAATTTTTCCGTGGGTGTCGCGGATTTCAAATTTGTAATGCGCGCCCTCTCCCACGCCGGGAACGAAAATTTCCCAGACGCCGGACGCGCCGAGCAGCCGCATGGGATGAAACCGTCCGTCCCAACGATTGAAATCGCCGACGACGCTGATGCGCTGCGCGTTCGGCGCCCAAACGGCAAAACTGACGCCGGGGATGCCGTCAATCACGCGCAATTGCGCGCCCAATTTTTCATAAATGCGCCGCTCGTCACCTTTGCCGAACAGGAACAAATCTGATTCGCCCAATGTTGGCAGAAAGGAGAACGCATCGCGCGTCCGGCGCACGTGACCCTGATGATCGGTGATGACCAGGTCATAGGCATAAACGCGACTGGCGGATTTGGTGAAGCCTTCAAAAATCCCGGCGGCGTGGATGCGCTTCAACTCAAACTTTGGTTTGTTCTTTTCGTGCGTGGGCTGGATTTCGACCCGGGCGGCATCGGGCACGAAAGCGCGGACGACAAGACCCGAGCCGTCGCCGAGCGGATGCATGCCGAGCAGCGTGTGGGGCGATTGATGGATCAACTCAACCAGGCTGTGCAGCTCTTCGGACGTGAGAATCATGCCAATCCAACCTAACAGAACCCGGCGGCAAAAGGAAATGTTCTTCCGAGACGGTTCTACCCTTGGGCAATAATTCGTTCGATTTGTCGCGCGTGAACCTCCAGCGAGCCGTCGGTCCAAACCACAAAATCGGCGACGGCGATTTTGTGTTCAACCGGCCACTGCGCCGCAATGCGCTGTTGAATCTGTTCCAGCGTCCAGCCTCGTTCCAAGAGTCTTTGGTGCTGGTTCGCGGCCGAACAGGCGACACAAACGGTTTTGTTGAAGTGCGATTCGGCCTTCGTTTCAAACAGCAACGGAATCACGACCACGGCCAGTTCAGCGCCTGCTTTGCGCCAGGTTTCAAGTTGCGCGAGCCAGCCTTCGCGAATGCGGGGGTGAAGAATGGCTTCGAGCTGCTTGCGGGCAATGGGGTCGGCAAAGACGATTTGTGCCAATGCCTCACGGCGCAATCGGCCATCGGGCGCAACAACGTTTTGGCCGAAAACCGCTTGGATTTCCGCCAAGGCGGGCTGGCCGGGTTCAACCAGCCGGCGCGCCAGCTCGTCCGCATCCACGACCTGCGCGCCGCGCTCGCGGAACAATTGCGCGGCGGTGGATTTGCCCATCCCGATGCCGCCGGTTAATCCTAAAGTTTTCACTCCGAAGTGGCGTTGGACCAACGCCGCCGGTTCATTGTGGAATCAGAATTTTTGAAATCAAGGCGCAACCGCGCGATAGAACTGCGCCTGGTTGGTCCCGCTGGATGGGAGCAGAATGCGGATAAATCCGCCGCTGGCAATATTGGTCGAAATATTCTGCCAATGGACCAAGTCGGTTGAAGCCTGGATGACGTATTGCTGACCACTCTGGCCGGACAAATTCATGAACAATCCGCCGTCCGTTTGCTGCTGTAGTTGGATCTGGGCCGGCGTGGCGATGCTTGGAATGACCGCAAGCGGCAAGATCACGTCGTCGAGGAATGCGGCGTCCAAGCCCATACTGATAGTGGCGTCTTTGGAATAGGTCCATTCCAACGTGTGCGTTCCAGCGGTGAGCGGGAAGGAGTAGTTCGCCCAATCAATCGCTCCCGACCATCGCGCGAGCAGGTTTGTGTCCACGTAAAAACTCAGCGTATCCCAATTTTGCTCTGAACTGATTTTGAAGTCAAATGAGCCGGTACCGGCCACGAAGTTAGTCGTGAAAATCAGCGAACTGCTTTGGCTGTTGCCGATCACGCCCGATTGGGCGGCATATTGCCCCACATCAACCACGTTGGTTTGGACAAACCACGGGGCGTCACCGGCGGTTATCCACGAGAGGTGCGACAGGTTTCCAGACTCAAATCCGTCGGTAAACACCCTCGATACAAAGTTGGCCGTGATATTGAGGTCGCTGTTCACCACAACTGACAGCGGATTATTCAGCGAAACCACGTCGTTGCTCCACATGTCAAACTGGTCATTGTGGTCGGGGAAGGCCGTGAGCACCGCGGTCCAGCCGCTCCAAAAATCCGCCGAAGTGGAGGGCAGAATTGCGATGCCGCCCATTTGATTGGTCGTGGACAATTGAACGGTGCCGCCTCCAGAGCTGGCTGCCGTCACGTGATAGACCGTTGCATTGAAAAAGGCATAACTCAAAGAGATTGCACCGGAAGCGCCATTATAACCATCCACGAGTATGTAATAAGTCTGGTTTGCCCTAACTGCCTGGGAAATGCCGCTGAATCCGCCAGGAGCACCGCTGTAGGCGTCGTCGTTGTCAACAATCGTGGTGAGACTGGCGACGTTCGTACCGGTGTAAAGACCCATGATAGTGTCAAATGTTGAACCGCTTGTGCTCAATTCCAAAATGCCGTCAGTAGATGGAGTAAACGACCACCAGAGTGATTTGCCGCCGGTGTTCCCGGCGGGATTCGGTTCGCCGACTTCCTTCGTGGCATTGGTGCTGTCTCCCGAAACCGTGCCCGATGTACCGCTCAAGGCCGTGGCATTGACAAAAAAGTCATTGGCCGGGGGCAAAATCAAATAATTAACCTCGATGGTCGTGGTCGCGGAAAAGTTACCCGCCTCATCGACCGCAGTGACTTTTATGATATTCAACTCCGGCTGCAACGCAACCAATGTCGTCCAGTTGGTTGTTCCCACGGCGGTCAGCGAAGAGCCATTGACGGTCACGAAAACCTGGCTAACGCCGCTGGGATTTGACCCCGGATCGGAAGCCGCGCCAACAACGGCAATGACGTTGCCGAAAACCGTCAATCCGCTCTGTGGACTGGTGACTGACACCACCGGTGCATTCGTGTCAGGCTGGCCTCCCGGCGTGACGTGGAACACAAGGGTGCCCAGTGAGTTCGAACTCGCGCTGGCAACGGCAATATGATACGTCGTGTTAGCTTGGGCGTTGAAACGAATTTGCGCCGGCTTATACAGCGTCAAACTGCTATTCGTTGCCGTCACGGATTGAAGATTGGCCAAAGTGCTACCCGTGTAAACGGCCAACACGTTCTCCGCCTTGCTGCCAACGGTGTCAATGAACACGTTCGTATTGGCGGTAGGCGTCCATGCCCACCAAAGCGAGCCGGTATCGCTTTGATCGCCATCGTGTTTCGGTTCGCCGAGTTCAAGTGTGGCAAACCGGTTGTTCTCGACGTACGATCCGCCCGCAACTGAAACCTTGGTCGCATTGGTGAAATTATCATTGGGCGGCACACCGATAACGGAGTAATAAACCACATTGGTGACTCCAATCTCATTTGTCGCCGTTGCGCGAACTGTCATGGTCAGCGGACCGGTCGCGGGAACCGTGAACGTGTTGCTGTAAATGCCGTCGAGCGCACCATCCTCCAAGAATGCCAAATTTGTCACGACTCCGGGAATTGTTCCCGTGACGGTCGCATTGGTCACCGCATAAACATCATTGACCGTCACAAAAACCTGCTGCGCTGTGGCTTGCAGGAGAGCCGAACCGGACAGCGGAACTACGTTAACCGTCAAAAATCCGTTTCTGGCTGTGGGGACAAGGGCATTGATCAAGTTAGCTCCCTTTGGTGTGCCCAAGCCGGTGCAAAGGTCATAACCGGAGACGGCGAAAAAGTTTGTCGGGCTTCCCGGCCAAGTGTTGTCGCCAAGCACAATGTCATGGAAACAGTTCGCGTAGTTGGCAGTTTTTGCAATGGCATAAACCGTTGGAGCCAGAAAACCGACTGAAGGTTTGCTGTGGGCGGCAGCCTGCTGGTTGACAAGCGCCATGAAACCAGCCCACAATGGCGAAGCGCAACTGGTACCGCCAAATCCTCCTTCGCTGCCGTTGTCGTAAACGACAAAAACATTGTCCCCGGTCAGAGCTACATCCGGCATATTGCGCATGGTGGTTGAACCGTGGTTGGCAGCCATGCTGATGCCTTGCTGCCAGACTGGTATGCTGACATCGGTGCTGATGCCACCACTGCTGCCAAAATAACCATCCGGATTCCAAGAGGTGCCGTTATATCCCCAATTCAAGACTCTTTCTGAGAGATAAGAAACGCCTGCTCCGCTCATCGTCAGAGTCGTCCCGCCGACAAGCGTGATGTTCGGGTCTTCCAGACACCCATAAGGTATCGGGCCGAGCCACGCATCACCATCGCCTGAAGCGTTAAGAAATGTCTGCCCCTGCGCGGCGAGTTGCTGATAAAGCCCTTCGGTCGTTCCATCTATTGTGTATCCCCAGGAAGCACTAAACTGTTTGATCTCGCTCCTGGCAACCATGCTGCTTAATATATCATTGGGGTTGCCATACGGTCCGGCTTCAAAGACCACTACTTTTGATAATCCCGGAGCCATTGCGATGGATGCTTCAATATCAAGACAAACCTCGTCGTTGGCTCCTCCCGCCGATCCATCAAACCCATCCAGCAGCACGTTTTCCAAGGGCACATTGGGTAATCCCGCCAAACTTTCATAGGTTGTAATATCGCTGGCATGATAGCCATCAAACTGAAGCAAGCCGACGATTTGACCGGAACCGTTCAAAGTTGTGTCCGGCGCATAGGCCTTTCGGAAATCCGATCCCATGTAAGTACCGCCGGGCCCGGAACCGGCCGATGGATTAATTGTTGACGCCAGCATTTTATGCGACATCGGATGCGGCTGGATATAGCTGTTCATTCCCTGAACACTCAAAATGGGCAAATTTGCATCTACGGACGGCTCGGTATCCGGCGCAAAAAATGTGCGGTTCTCCGTTGGGTGTTGGTAAACCTTCATCGTCACATGAAAGGCGTTTTGGACGTTCGCCACCGACCCGCTGACGTCCACCAACACGCGATTGGAGTATGTGCCGGTCACTGTCAAGCCATGAGCTTTCGCAAAAGCGATAACGTCCTGATATTCCTGTTCCGAGGGGCCGAACATTTGTGTGAATTGTTCCGGCGCTAAATAGTGATGGTAATTGGGACTGGCCGGATCATAGAGCTGCTGCAGCAGATTGGTCAGCGCCTCCTGGTTGTGCAGTGGCAACCCGATGGCCAGATGTAACTGTGTCGTTCCCGCAAGGTTGCCGACGGGTTTCAGGTTTAGTCTGGCAATGGCCTCCGGAACACGAGCGGGCAACGCTTTCAGACCCGCCGCCTGAACCAAGCTGGCGGACAAAATAAACAGGGCCATACCGCCCACAAACGAGAGTTGTCTGCGGCAGAGCATTCCCACGACGATTGACAATTTGTCTTTCACGGCATCAGGGTTGATTGGTGTAGTATAATGCCCGATAAAATCGCTGGCCGGGCAGCGCGTTGGTATCCCAGACCGTGACAGTCCTGTTGGTGGATGCCGTATTGGTATAGTTCAACAACGGCAGCCAGTTTGTGCCCAGTAAATTCGTGTTATACTCGACCTGATAAGGCACGCCCGGCTGCGCCTGCCACGTAATGGCGAAAGACTTTGCCGGCGGCGGATTGGTCTGGACCAACGCACTGGTCAGGACAAAAGCCGGAGCATTGAACGGATACGCATCGTAATAGTTTGGAATGCCATCACCATTCGAATCAATGATCTTGCTGTAGCGCAGGGCCTTATTGACTTGGACGGTCTGGCCGTTAATGATGACATCCACCGAACTGTTCGGCCCGGCAAAACTGCTGACCCAGCGCAAGTGGCCGCCAAACTGGCCGTTCAAGTATTCCTCCGGTTCCTGCGACACCCCATTGAGCAGCGGCGGCGTGAAAGAAAGTTTTGCAGCGGCATAATAGATGACGATGCCCGGATTCAATGACGCCTGCAAGTTGTTGCTGGAGATTTGTGACAAATCGAGCATATCCACATACAGGGCATTGCTCGCGCCCGCGCCGCTGAAATTAAACAGTGGTGGAAACCGTGAAGAGCCTTGCGGAGATAAGATTAATTGGCCAAGAGCAACGTTGTTGGAATAACCGGCTGTCGTTGCCGCCCCGCGGTCTTCTCCGGCCCAAATGTTAGTTATAGAGGCTCCATTGAACGCCTCGCTGATAATTTCTGTTCCCAGCAAATCACCCGCGGCGGGTTTTTCCCGTAAATTGAAACCCTTCCCACAGGTCAAGGTGTTGCTGGCACCCCACCCCGAATCGTAAAGTGATCCGCTCGCGGGATCGGTCACAGAAAAGTTAAATCGGCTTCCGGCGGACAGGGTTGAATTGTCCAACTTCAACGAATTAGCGGTGAAATCCATGTCCTGGCCGGAGGTGATTCCGGCATTTTCGATCTTGCCGGTTGAAGTGGTTACGAAATATCCGGCCGGGGCAGTTTCAGTTCCACTACTTTGATAGTAAACACTGTCAATTGTTTCACCGCCGCCGATGCTGATGGTGCCGTTATTGACAAATGCGAGATAGTTCGTTGGCCCTGCATTTACAAAAGCGGCGCCTTGCGGAATAGTAAGCGTCCCGTTGTTAGTGAAATAAAGCAAGGACGGCGCAATGGAACTGTTCCAATTCTGAAGATCGGGGCCAGAAAGACGAAGCGATCCCAGCAGAGTAAGGCTTTGCCCGCCGAAGAAAAGCGTATGCACCACGTTCATGGAATCGCTAACCATCATGTTCACCGCGTTGGTTTGCAGGATCAGGTCCTGAACCGTCACCGGCTCGGTTGAGGACAGCTCCGTGGCATCCACCATCAGGACATGAAAATCCATTTCGGTGGTGTTCGTGAACACATTATTGGTGAGAGTACTGGGAGTGGTATTAGTGAGCAGTGAGTAATTGGTAAACACCGTGATCAGTCCATTGGTCCAAATGCCACTCCATGCGTAAACATTTCCGTGGAAGCCAAGAACGGAAGAAGTGGTGTTAAGATTGGTCACATTCAGGTTGTGGCTGTCCGAACCAAGGTTGTAACTCAAGTTTCGACAGGATACCAACGCACCAGTGCTGCCAATAAAATTGTTTCCCTGAATCACGATCTCCGCGCCCGCACTGGTAATGGTTGACCACGTCAGATCCAGATTGGTCGCATTAATGACAATCCTCCCCGGCAAATTGGTCAATCCAGATCCAACCGGATCTCGCACCAGATCATCAACGTAACCGCCGTAACCGGCATACGCGGCCCGGACCACGGTGTTGCTAAAAGCCGGATTATAAAAAAAATTCGTGTCGGGCGCACCAAGACCCTGAACCCCGTTGCCGAAAGTCCCCGGATCCAGCCGTGACAAAACATAATTGGCCGGGCGATACATTGGATCGGTGCAGGTAGTTTGGGGATTATCGCCTGTGTTTACATTTGCATTCAGCAGCAATCCTCTGTTCGTGAAAGATCCCAAGGTATCTGCCAAATACAAGGTATCTCCTGACGTCGAAGCCAATTTCACCGTAACGGTTCGGAATAAATTTGAGACATTGCCGCTATTGGCGTCAAATCTGTCGTCGGGGCTTATATTGGGGTCGCCGACAGCAACAAAGACCGCCTGCCTGAATATTTTGGTGGGTAATATATATGTGACCGTTTGCAGAGATGCATTCGTAATAACAATGTTCGTCATGTACAGCGCCGACTCCATGTTCGTTGAATCAGCCAGGCTGGGGAAAAACGACAGTTGAGCTGCCAAGTTTGTCGTCTGACACAGCCCGTTCAGATAGAAAATGGGCGAACTTGCGATGAATCCATTCCATATAGCGGAACTGTCAAAAGCATAGGGAGTGGTGCTGTTGGGAAACGTGTTGGTCTGTTGCCAATACTCGTCATAGATGGCTGTATCCGGCGCATAAGTCGTCCGCCCGTTGGCGCTACCGCTGGGCACAATGCCGGTTATCTGAAGCATGCTGCGGGAAAGGTCCACATTCGCGCCATTCAATACGATTTCGCCGCCGGCTCCTGCTGTGAGTGTGCCATTAACGTTGTCAATATTCGTGGCTGAAACCAAGAGATAGCTGCCCAAAGAAAGCTGATACGCCGGCGGATTGGGAATTTCCCCATCGTTCGCTGTAATTATTCCGTCATTATAGAAACTGGCGGACATCCCACGGCTGCTGGGGCTGCCACCTGTGGACGGCCCGTAATCGAATTCCCAGCCCACTGAGCCGATCATAGTGCCGTCATTGATGTAATTAAGAGTATGTGCAGTCTGGTATGGAAGGGGTGTCGTGGAAATGTTCCAGGTAACGGAATTGTAAAAATTCGTCGCGTCCACATTGGGTGGAATTCCGATGATGGGAGCGTTGGTAAAACTGGCCAAGGAATCCGCACCTCTCACCCCAAATGGAAACAACATCAATCCGGTTAAGAGCGGCAATGCCCACTTCACGTTCTGCGCCGCAGCTTTGAAAAAATTCAAATTCATTTGATGCTCCTCTTCAGTTAATCGTAAGCGAATAAACCGTGTCCACGACATTTGCGGACGGAACACTGGAATCGGTCATTTGAATGACGATGTTGTCAAACGTTCCGCTTTGGGTCGGTGTTCCCGAAATAACACCTCCGGAGAGCAAAGTCAAGCCTGGTGGCAACCCCGCCGAATTGGGCGCGAGCGTCCAAGTATAAGGCGGCTGGCCCCCCGTTGCCGTCAACGTGACACTGTAAGCTGTGCCAACGGTGCCGCTCGTCAAGGTAGGCGGTGGTGGGGAAATCTGGAAAAACGCCTCGGCCGCCAGATTGGCAATGCTGGTGCCGTTGGGATAAACGATCGGGGCGTTGGTTGTGCCATCAAAGGAACCCCAGCTTAAGGTAGCCCTGCCAGCGCCATCCGGTCCAATCATAGAGCTTGGAGAAGTGTTATAATAAACCGGACCCACCGCGTTAAAAATAATGCTGATGTTCGTCGAGGTTGTGGGATCAATGATTCCCGGCCCGGCCAAATTGGGTCCGCGACTGTCAATAAAATTAGGCTGGGTATCCGAGACGTCAGATCCAGCAAGATTGGCATTACCGGAACCAACCAGCAAACTCTCCGCACCAAAGACAACATCCGGCCTCGTCACCACGCGTTGGAAATACCTGGTCACATATTGGTGATTTGTGATGACCACCATGGAGTATTGGTTGGTTATGGGTGTGATGAATTGCCCGCTTTGATAATCGTAATTGTCATCCGATACGCGCACGAATTGCATTCTCCCAATGCCTTGATAATCGGCGACCGCGTTGGTCACCAGCGTGCAGGGATGGACCCAAAAAACATAATTTGTCGCGTAATAAACGAGGTTTTGGACAAAAAACGAACCGTCTGCTGTATTCGTCGCCCCCGCAATAAAGTTGGTAACGACATCAACGTTGGTTTGAACGGTCTGGAGAATATCAGGTCCGCACTCGCCATTCGTAATGATGAAGTAATCCCCGGAAATAATATTGGATTGAAACGATTGGTAATTGGTTTGGAACGCGAATGCGCTGCCTACCGGCTGGCCAATAACCGGTCCATAAGTGATGGTTTGGAACTGATAGGTTGTTGCGGGAAAGACAGGATGGAACGGATTAGTGACTATGTTATCGAAGGAATACTTGTAAAATATCACCGGGGTGGTCACGTAATTGGTCGTGGCAACGATTATCGGCCCTGGGTAACCTACGGGCGTATTAGTAGTGTACGTCACATTTGCTATTGAGGTCACCAAGGCGGGATAATTGGTTAGCAAGGTAAATTGCAGATCAGGGAACAACGCCTGAAGTGTGGCGGGATCATTGGTTGATGATACAGAAACCAAGGTGGTAAGATTTGTGGTGGACAACAATTGCTCCGCGCCCGTATCGAAATTGGTGCTGAAAAGCACACTCCCGCCCGCCGGTTGTTCCCGATAACCTCCAGCCGTATCAAAAATATTGTTTGTGCTCAAAAGGTAACGCAGCCCGCCCGCGTCGTCTCGCGTCAACCCTGTGTAATAAATACCGTCATTAAACGATATTCCTTCCCCGGGAAGAGCCCCAGAAGCGACCGGTGGATTGTTGTTTAGCGGGTCAACCGGAATTTCAAGCGCATCCGCGATAGGCGGAGCAAACGGTGGCGGAGGGTCGCAGGTTTCCCAAATGTAATAAGAATAAAGCTCTGTGTTAACGTAGGGCGAATATTGATAGCTGGTAAGCGACGAAGGTACGATGTCATAGTTTCTTGGAATGACCCAGTATTCCACCCCATTGGGCGCGACAGGACCAACACTGGGCGGCGTCGTTGGCGTACAAGTAACGCCCGGGGGCACCCAACGATTCAACAACCCCCAAGTGTAGCGCACCGCGTCAGCCAGTCCTAATTGCTCCACCATCAGAGCCAGGGTGGTTGATTTTAAATCGGTCAGTCCCAGGGCCTGCGCCTGATAATTGATGCCTTGCGAGTTCAGGGGAAACTCGTACAAATTTGTGCTGTATTTATCAATTCCGTTTGCGGGACTCAAGGCAACGGCAGGGCCGTTGAAAACACCATTTGTCCCGCCCATCAAAACTCCCATATTGGTGCTAACTACAAACATGGGAGTATTTGTCTGGCCATTCAAAACGCCGTTCAGCATATCCATCGCTTGTCCCACAGCCGCTTCGCCATCCGAACCGAACCAGACAAAATCCGGATCAAAAGTGTAATAGATCACCGGCGTGTTGTAACGGTATCCCTCCCCGAGGTTTTTTGGACCGAAGGTGTGGGAGGTGGTGCCAATAAAGGGCAATGCACCGTTATTCGGCAGTGGGTCGTAACCAATGTCCGTTATCTGCCAGTTATCCTCCACAGTGCCGCCGGTGGTTCCGGCAGACCCCACGGGGCCCAACAACGAAAACGCCCAAGCGGATTGAGCAACAACGGCCAGACAGCCGATCCACAAAAAGTATTTAGTCAATTGCCTCATACACGTTTTACTGGCGCAGGAGCAACACGCGGTAATAGCCCGCGGAACTCTTGCCGACAAAAATTGAATCCGTGGTGTCGGCGGCAAAACGCGGCGCGCCCAAATTGTTCCACGTGCTCAAGTTTGTGGACACCTGCACCTGATAGGTGAAGCCCGGCTGGGGGTTCCAACTGAGGAACAAACCTTCCGAAGTATTGCTTAATGCAGTTCGCAGCCACGTACTGGAATCATACGGATCGCCGCCACTCAAAAACACCTGCAAGAGCGTTGGTCCGCCTGAAGCCAACAGCATGTTCGGAGAGGGCCAGAAATTTGTATGGTAAATACCATTATTATATCCCCCGAAAATGCCTGCCATCCACTCATAGGGAATGCCGCCCCAATTCAAACCACTCCAGGTTGGGGTCGTACTCCCCGCAGACGGTGACAGTGGCGAACGCCGTCCGTCCGTGGTAACATAATCCACTTGGAAGGAATGTGCGCTATTCGTCGTTAATCCATTGGCTGTCGTCATGGTCCACACATTGTTCGTGGTTACAGCCGTCGGGGTCGACGAACCATCTACATATACTTCATAATCGGAAATTGAAAGGCCCGTCACCGGCGGCCACGAGACTACTAATTGCGGCTGATAAACGTTGTTGCTCAACACAAATGGCGCCCAGACGAACGGCGCGGGCAGCGGTTCCAACGGCTGCTGGGTGTTGATATAGCGTTGAGCGTACAAGTCAAAACTGTATGCCAAACCGGTGAAACTGCTCCAAACGGCCAGGAATTGACTGACCCCGTCCGATGCAACCACCGGCTGGATTTGCGAACTGATTGTCGTGGTGTTCACTCGAAATTCACCGCCGACAACCGAGCCATTGCCGCGCAGGAATTGCCCGTAAACACCTTCCTTGGAACCATCCTGCGCCAGGCTCGTCCACACAATCAAATAGTCCGTTCCCAACGCGCTGATGCGGGGCGCGTATTGGTCGCCATAAAGATGGGAATTCACCCGCATCACCGTGCCGATGACAGTGCCGGCATTGTTAAACGAACAGGCGTAAATATCCAGACCGTTGCCATACGGGTCGGTCATGTCGCGCGCGCCCCAGGTAATCATGAACCCGCCATCCGAGCCGGCGGCCACGTCCGGATTGGCACAGGGGTTGGAATCCGAATTGACGAGAAATTCGTTGCCTTGGGCCGTACCACTGCCGTTGTATAACCGGGCGTAAATGTCCACACTAGGATAAGCCATCTGGCTGGGCGTTTCCAGGCCCGAGGTCGGCGCGGTCACGGAGCGTTCCTGCTCGGACACCCAATCCACCACAAACCCGCCATTGGCTAACGCGGCCACTGTCGGCGTACGCTGATTGTAAGTGGTAAATTGATTGATTAAAAATTCGCCGGTCAGCGGGGCTCCGGTTGGCGAGAAAATCCGGCCATAGACATCCTGCATGCTGCTGGAACTTACTTCATCGAAGCTGGCCCATACGACGACGACATTGCCATTGGTCAACGTGGCAACGGCGGGAGTAATTTGAGAATTATTGGTGAACGTGTTGACCAGCACATCGCCAGTAAGCCAGAGGTAGTTCGAGCCGAGGAATCGCGCGTAAGTGTGCTGGGATGCTTTCGGCCCGCCTTGCCAAACGAAGACAGCGCCGCCGTTTTGCAACAAAGCCACCCGGGGATTTTCCTGATCGCCGGCACCCTGTATATTCACCCGGAAGGAGCTGCCCGAACCCGACAAGTTCATCGCGCTCACTCCCCAGCCGTCACCGTCGGTGATGTTGTCCTGCCAGACCACAAAGCCGCCACTAGTATTCACCGCTACATCAGATTCAACCTGATCACCCGGCAAGGAGCCGATGACTGCGTATTCAGTTCCATTGGTCGCATAATAGTTCGTCTGTCCGAAAACCACGGCGGGAATTCCGGCCATCAAAATGCCACATAACGCCATCTTGCGAGCGAACGGCAACGACATAAAAGGTTCGAGCGAGTGTAATGGCTCCACGGCGCTTTGTCCAAAAATTGTTTGAACAAAACGCGACGGACAATCACCTGCAAACCAACCGTGAATCCAGCTTTTCAAATTCATTTTTCTAAATCAAAGCCGCCTGGCATTCATGCGCCGGTTCCTCCAGCGCCGCCAGCAGCGACTGGAAACCCCAACACCGGTACAACTCGCGCAGCCGGCCCGTGTCCGCCGGTTTTTCCGCCAGTTCAGCCGGCGAAAATTCGCGCGGCAAATCCTCGCGCAGGCGCACCAACTCCTGGTTACGCCGGACCACGTCCGTGGCTGCGCGCAAATTCGCACGGAGCTTTTCCGACCTTACTTCATCCAGCCGTTCATACAAGCCGCGAACCGAGCCAAACTGGTTCAGCAATTCGGCGGCGGTCTTGGGGCCGACGCCGGGCACGCCGGGCACGTTATCCACGTTGTCGCCGGTCAGGCTTAACCAATCCACAATTTGCGACGGCGCCACGCCGGTCTTTGCGCGAACCTGTTCAGCAGCCCAAATCGCTTCGGTCTTGTCATTTGGATTCAACAATCCAATCCGCTCCGACACCAATTGCATGAAATCCTTGTCGGCGCTGGCAATCACCACCGCCATGCCCATCCCCGCCGCCCGCCGCGCCAGGCCGGCGATGTAGTCGTCGGCCTCCACGCCTTCCTCGCAAACCGAGGCGACTCCCGCCGCCTTTAAATAGGCGGTGATGTCGTCAAGTTGCGGTTTCAAATCATCCGGCATTTCCGGGCGCTGCGCCTTGTATTCCGGCAACGCCGCCAGGCGCTCGGCGCTCAATCCGCCGTCCCAGGCCACAATCAAATGGGTCGGGCCGACGGTCGCGCGCATCTTCGCCAGCATTTTGACAAAGCCGTAAATGGCATTGGTTGGCTGGCCGGACGGCGAGCGCAAACTTCGTATCGCGTGAAACGCGCGATACGCGTAGGCGTGTCCATCAACAATCAGCAACCGATCCATATCTTTTCCAGCACTGGAAACTGCCCCCCCATTCAGGGTTGAACTCCGCGAATGCACGCCAAGTTTTGAAATCAGTTATTGGGCCGGCAGCGCCACCGTCTTGCTCGTTTCAGTGGCCTGCCCGGTGCCCGGCGGCTGCGGCGGAACGGCGCTTTGCGCAAACGGCAATTCATCGTCCGAATGCACGCGATTCCCGGCCGGATCCACAATCGTCGCCGTAACAAAAATCATCAGATTCTTTTTCACGGCAGACTTGGTCTGGCTCTGAAATAGGCGGCCGAGAATCGGCAAATCGCCGATCACCGGCACCTTGTCCTTTTCGGTCTGGGTTTGCGAAGAAATCAACCCCCCCAAAACCGCTGTCTGGCCGTCCCAGACATTCACGGTGGTGATGACCTGGCGCACGGTGAAAACCGGCAAAACCGTGGGCAGCTGCACCACATTAAGCCCCCCGGTAACATTGGCAACGCTCGGTGGGTTGACATAACCACCGAATTCAGTCAGTGAGGGAATCAGGGTCAAGTTGATCGTGTAGCCATCGGATAAAACATACGGCACCACGTCCAGAATCGGGCCCGTTTCAAGGATTTGCTCCACCGGCGTAACGGCGGAAACGCCGGGGTTGGCGACGACCTGCGCGCGAACGACTCCCACGGCGCCAATGCCGATCAGCAACAAACCAGCAGAGCGCGCCAGTTCAAATATTTTATTTGATTTATGCATTTTCATTTTTCCTCGTTGCCAAAAAAACATTTTTATTGAGTGCCGGTTGTGGTGGACGCCGCCGTGCCTTGCTGGAAGCTATAGCCAGTGATAATATATTGGATCTCCGTGGCCCGCATCTCGGTCTGCCGGCCGCTGGTGGTGGTGACTTCCGGCGCGGCCAATTCCTCGGTGCCGCTGCGTTGTTCCAAGGCATGGAGCACCACGCGGAAATTGGGATTGGTTAAGATGCCGGTGAGAGTGGCAATCGCGGGAAGCGCGGAGTTGTTGAGCCCGCTGGTGATTTGCTGATCCGTTGATGACGGAAGAATTTCGTTGGCGGTCGTGGGACCGGGGAAAGGCACTGTCGAACCGCCGGGGCCGGGAACATTGAGCGAGGCCGAGCTGCCGCCTTGGGCGGCAACAGAATTGCCGATATTGAACTGTCCTAAATACCAATCGAAACCCAAGCCCGTGTTATCATCCTGCTCCACCTGAATGAAGCGAGCCTTGATGTGAACCTCGGGCGCCACCTGGTTCAATGCTTGAATGGCACTTTCAATGGTGTCCAAGTCTTGCATCGTCGCACGAACAAACAACAACCCCAACCGGTCATTAAAGAAAATACTCTTCGGCGGGTATAAATTCACACCCAAGGTCGTGAAGAAATCCCGGGCGGACGCGCTGACATCCACCATGTTATTTGTCGTAGTGACGAAGTTCAATCCGCCGTTGCCATTTTGACCGCCGCCACCACCACCGCCACCACCACCACCGCTGCCGCTGCCACTGGAGCGATTGCCCGAACCCGGCGCTGAATTAACCACCGCCAACAGTCCGACGGATGAGTTTTGATTCCCACCCCCGCTATTACCCCCGCCACCACTGCTGCTGCCGCTGCCGCCGCCACCGCTGCCGCTGCCACTGCTGCTATTGTTATTCGCAAAGACCAGCGACCCCACGCTTTCCAAGCCTTGCTCAAAGGTGTTGGGATCTACTCGGAACGTCCGCGAATAAAGCTGCGGGGACTTCGGACCCTTGGCGGAAAAGACCACGGCGTAATCATTGATGGAATATTCAATGGGATGGTCCGCAACTTGCACAATCGCATCCAGCGCGTCTGCCAAGCGCACATCGTGGAGCGCGGGGTTGATTCTGATAATGACAGAATTGATATCCACCGCTTCCCCTCCGACGGTTGGCGCGGTGGAAATAGGCAATCCGGTCTCGGGATTAATCTGGTCACCGCCAGCGGCGCCGGGCACACCAGCCGGACCAGCCGGACCACCGAACGAACCGCCAGTAGTGGGAGCCGTTGTGGCAACCGACGCGGAATTGTCCGGATTGGGATTAATCAGGAAATTGATGCCGACTTTGTCCGGGTCGCGCAGCCTGGCTTTTTCACTCAAGTCACGGACCACTTCGCTCAAGGGCAAGCCATCGTAGAGCACCGGGTCAAGCCGTATGCGGTTCAGTTTGCTCATAATCATCTCGCGCCCCGGACCGGTGTGAATGAGGTTGGTTGCAGCGTATGGATTGGGAACGGGCAGCCCGTTATTTCTCACGGGCGATTCCCATGCTTTGGTCACCTGCACCATGCGGGTCTCGTCATCAATCGCATGACCCCGCTCTTCACGGGCGTAAACACCTTGTTTGACCAGGCTCAAATAGTAAAAAGCGCCTTCATTGGCTGGATCCAATTTCTGCGCCTGTTCCAGCTTGGCCTGGGCCTCTTCAAACTTGCCCATTTCGTAAAGCAGCTTGCCGTCCCGCACCAACGTGTTGGCTTCCGTCTTCGTATTGGCAATCGCCGGAACCTGCTGGAGCGTCGCCTCGTCAGGCACTTTGCCGCGCTGGGCGGCGATCATTCGGTCATTTCCTCTCTTGAATTCGAGCGCGGCGGAATTTCTGGGTTCCACCTTCAAAACACGGCTGATCTGCATATCAGCCTCCCGCAAATCGCCCTGACGTTGCGCCTGACGGGCCAGCGCAAATCTCACGGACACCAATCCTGAAACAGTTTGCTCCGTCTCGGCGGGAATGCCCGATCCGATTTGCTGCACCAGTGAGTAGGCATCCTCATAAAGTTTGGCGGCGGCCAGCAAATCGTTGCGGGTGGCGGCCTCCCCGGCCTGTACCAACTTTTGGCGCAGAACGATGGTGTTCGCCTGCCGCAACACGGCTTCGCTGACGGCCATGTCGGCAGCGTTGTTGGTTTGAGCTGGCGATGCAAAAGTAACGGCCATTATCAAAACGGAACCGAGGAGAGTGGAAACTGCTTTAGTCATGGTGGATTCTGGTTTGTCGGCATTAGCGCCACTCAATACCAACGTTGTTGCAGGCCAATGTCATTGAGATTTGTAAGTTAACGTTGTCTTTTTCTGGTTCGATTGGGCGGATAGTACCACCTCGCCTTGGTTGATGGCAACGATAATGTAAATGTCGCCCGCAAATTTCAGAACGTCGCCCACGCGCTGGTCCTCCCAACTTTTTCCTTCAGGAGCGTATTTCAAGTCCGCCATGTAGGCGTCCACCCGCCGGAATGGTTTGTCCTTGGAGAGGGTCACCATTTCGCCCGAATCCGTTAATTGCAAAATGAGTTGCACCGGGTTGCCCGGCGGCCCCTTCACCGCAGCGATGGTAAACGTGTCGTTTTTTTCACCTACGGAAGCATAATGCTGCCGCCTGGCCCGTTGCCACGCCACCGGCGCGGCTTGGCGCTCGACACCGACGACATAACGGGCGCCGAATTCATTGCTCGACACCGAATCCAGCGTCAGGATAAAATAAAGGGGGGTGATTTTTGTGACCTCCACGGCGTGCAGTCCAATGCTCTCAACCCTGACGAGATTGCCGTTCACGGTTCTTTGCCACTCGACGGGATTAAAAAGGCGGTTGGTGGTTTCAAAATCAAGCCGGTAAGGCAACTGGAGCCGCTGAATGGCGTTGCTTTGCTCCGTCAAATCCAGCAGCGGAAGCGGTTTGACTGGATGCGTGATAATCCCCGTGCTGATTTCCTCCTGCTTTTCGCGGTCGCTGTTGATCATAACCGGCAAAAAACCAAGCGCACCCAACAGGCCCAGCAACACGAGCCCAAACAGGATTTTCTCGTAATGTTTTTTCAGGAAGTCCATGCGCTTAATTTCCAGGCAACGGTTTGACTATTTCAATATCCAAGGTGATGCTCAAAAGCTGCTCGTTGAGGACCGTTTTCAATCCTCCGGTATTTGCGGGCACAGATGATGCAACTGGCGGCCTTTGTGCATAGTATGAGTACGCAGGCGGCGCAGAGGGAGATGGCTGATCAAACCCGCTCACCGCGGGCGAACCGAAAGGGGATGACGCAGCGGCAACTCCCGACGCCGGTTGCACATTGATGGCTTTCACAATGAATCCATGCGGCGACGATGCCAGTCTCGACAATACGCCAGCCAGATTCTGACTGAAACCGCGAAAAGTCACCTCGTACGGCGTGAAAACAGCAAGATTATTGGTCACTGCGGTCTCGCTAAGATAATCCGACTGCGGCCCGCCCGCGTCATCAGCCGAAACCTGCACCCGGCGGATGCCGTCCAAAGAATTGATTTTGGCCGCGTAAAGCGTTTCACAAATCATTTTTACTTCGCCAAGCTCCTGAGCCAGAGCCGGAAGGCCGCCGGGCGCAAATTTCACCAACGTCCGCTCCGCTTCAAACGAGAAACCGTATTGCGGCGGCAAAGTGATGCTGGCATCGCCCGCCTCGGTTTGCAATTGATTGAGAGTATGGTCACGCGCCGCGGCAAATTGAGCGTCCGTGATGTTGGCTGACTCCGGCACCGGCGGAATCGGTTGAAAATACTGGTCCGCTTGCTGGATCCATGCCCGCAACCTCTGTTCTTGTTCGCGGGCGGCCTGGATGTTGTCAATCTTGTCGTTGCCAGGAGACGGATTTTCACTGTTTAAGCTCTGCAACGTGGCGTAGGTTCGGTTCAATTCGTCCAAGGCCGCATTGTTGCGCTGCCAGTTTTTATAGCCGTAAACGCCAGCGGCCGCCAACAAGCCCACGGCGATGACGGTGCCAATAACGAAAAACAGATTTCTCTTAATCCAGGCCATGCTACAATTTCAACGGGTTTGTCAGTACGGCCGTAACTCCAAACGTGAACGTGCCCGAAGCGTCTTCCGCGTTGATCTGGCCGGTGAGTTGCGTAGCCTTGGGGTTAAAATACGGGCTGGTCTGCAATTCATTTTCCAAAATGTAGGCGATGTCGCTGTTCGCAGCCGGGTCCACCTTGGACAAACTCACTGCCCGGTAAACCAAAGTGATGACGCCGGCTTGATTAATTTGAGCCCCTGTCCTGCGCTCTGGGCTTGCCACTGGATTGTTGAGAGACGCCGTTGGCGGCATGGTGGTTAATTGTTCAATCCAGATGCCAGCCTGGACACCCTGTCTTTCCTTGGACAGTTTTTCCTGAACGTTGTTCTCTGCGCGAATAAGCACACGGCGCAACTCGGCCAGTACGTTGCCCCAATAATACCGATCATTCATCCACGTGGCAATTTGATCGGCTTCCTGTTTGGCGGCGCCGACCGCCCGGTAAACTGCGCTGAACTGATCAGCTTTCGCCTGCCGTTGCTGGACCTCCGGCCTGAGCTTTTCCAATTCGTCCTCCTTCGACTTGGCCAGCTTGTCAAAGAGAAACCCTACCGCGAATGCCACCACCACGAGACTGAACACGGTTGCCAGGAAATACGGTTTCTTTTCGTTAAAGGTTCGCCAGTGCAGCGTGCTTTCCGGCATCAAATTCATCTCCACCGGGCAATTCGCCAGATTGCGCAGGCCCAGCCCGACAACTTCGCCCAAAGAATGCGCCACACGCGCCAGTTCTTCCAGGTTCACGGCCGGATCAATCTGCACGTTGCGGAACGGATTGAAATACTCAACCGGGGCGTTGAGTTTTTCGGCAAAAAATTGCGCCGTGTAAGGCATGATGGAAGCGCCTCCGGCCAGAAAAAGCCGCTGTGGCGCCGCTCCACCCATCTGGCCGCGGTAAAATTGGATCGTCTGATTGACTTGAATGTGCAGCTTCGTCATGAACTGCCGGGCAATTTTGGCAATGGCCGCCTGATTGGGATTCTCCGGTTCTTCGTATGCGCCGCCGAGGCTGACAAAGCCTTCAGCCACCTTGATTTGCTCGGCGATTTCAAATTTTAACTTCGCCTCGTTCGCAAAATCCTGGGTAATGGAATTCGCCCCGAGATTAATGCTGCGGGAAAAGACCTTGCCCTTTTCGAAAAAGAGCAGGTTGCTGGTCTTGGCGCCAATGTCCAACAACAGGGTGCAATCCTCCAAATCCCCGTAATTGTAACGAAACGCATTGCAAAGCGCCGCGGGCGACACGTCACATAATTGCAACCGCAGCTTTGCCTCCTCCGCGATGCGAAATAGTCCCTCGACGATGTCGGATTTGATCGCGACCAGCAGCACTTCGAGTTCGCCCGTCGAACTGGACCCAAGAATTTGATAATCCCACACGACTTCCGCCAGCGGGAACGGCACGTTTTGCTGCGCCTCGTATTGAATGATTTGCGTCACCTTGCCTGCGTCCACCGGCGGCAATTTGACGAATTTGGAAAACACTTGAAAACCCGGCGCACAGACATTGATGTTCCGCGCCGTCATCCCGGTTTCAGAGAGAGTCTCCCGCAATACCTTGAGGAGGGTGGTCTCGCGTGTGGCCTCCGCCGCGCCATCTGGTCCCAGCGATTTCAGTTTGAAATCTCTAAGCCACAGGCCGCCGGCTTCGGTGATTTCAAATGTTGCCAGCTTGAGGGTGCCAGCCCCGAAATCAATCGCCAGAAATGACTTTTCGTTCAGCATTGCTGTGTTTGCGCCGTGTGCTGCCGACAAAAGGCGCTTGAACTTTTACCGTTTCACGTGCAGCCCGTGTTGCTTACTGTAAATTTTCTGGACGGTCAAACACAAAACTGGGAAAAATAGTTGTGGCAAATGTTGCAATAAAACATTGCGCCCGCAGGCTCTGGCTTTATCCTATCGTGTCCGCGCAAACGCCGGTCGGGGTGTCAACATGAATCGTTGTCGCATGAACATTTTTTATTCAGGCAGCGTGCAAGGTGTCGGCTTTCGTTATGCAACGAAATCCGTCGCCGCCGGATTTGAAGTGACCGGCACGGTGCGCAATTTGCCGGACGGCCGGGTGGAATTGATCGCCGAAGGCGCGCGCGGCGAATTGGAAGCGTTCCGTGACGCCATTCGCGGCGCGGGTCTTGCTGGTTTTATCCGCGACGAAAAGGTCGCGTGGAGCAACGCGCAAAATGATTTGCATGGATTCGAAATCGTTCGATAAACCCAAATGAAATTCGCCATCATCGCTGATATTCACGGCAACCTGGAAGCGTTCCGAACCGTCCTGGCGGACGCCGAGCAGCAGAACCCCACTCATTACGTCTGCCTGGGCGACGTTGTCGGCTACAATGCGAACCCCAAGGAATGCCTCGAAATCGTCCGCAACATGGATATTCCCTGTGTGAAGGGTAATCACGATGAATACTGCTCCACCGACGAACAACTCGAAGGCTTTAACCCCAACGCCGCCGAAGCCGTTCGCTGGACGCGCGCCCAGCTTTCTACTGATGAACGCCAGTGGCTCCGCGACCTGAAATACACCAAATTGGTCCAGAATTTCACCATCGTGCACGCCACGCTCGATGCGCCCCAACGCTGGGGATACGTCTTCGACAAACTTGCCGCCGCCGCCAGTTTTCCCTATCAAAACACCCAACTCTGTTTCTTCGGTCACACGCACGTGCCCGTCGCCTTCATGCGCGACACCGTCGTGCGCGGCGGCACCTATTCCAAATTTAAAATTGACCCGGCCAAAAAATACTTCATCAACGTCGGCGCCGTCGGCCAGCCGCGCGACAACAATCCCAAGGCCGCCTACGTCATCTATGACGCGGACGCCGGCACCATCGAACTGCGCCGGCTGGAATACGACATCGCCACCGCCCAGAAAAAAATCCGCGCCGCCGGCCTGCCCGAACGCCTCGCCGAAAGGCTGGAACGGGGAAGATAATTTTTCAATTAGAGCCACCGATAAACACAGATTGGCACAGATGATTCCGTTTTAGGTTTTTATCCGTGTTCATCTATGTAAATCTGTGGCCGCTAAAAATTGAAAATCCTCATTCTCAAACCCAGTTCGCTGGGCGACGTGGTCCAGGCGCTGCCCGTGCTGCGGCTGCTCAAACGACATCTGCCTGCCAGTGAAATTTTTTGGTGGATTGACACCAAGTTCGCGCCATTACTCGAAGGCGACCCCGATCTGGCCGGCATCGTCCGGTTCGAACGCAAACGCTGGGCGTCGCCGGTTCACTGGCCGGAGATGTTCCGCAGCCTCCGCTGGATGCGCGCGCAGAATTTCGATCTCGTCATTGACCTCCAATCCTTGGCGCGCAGCGGCGCGTTTGCCTGGCTCGCCAATGGTAAGTTCCTCATCGGCCTTGACGATTTCCGCGAGGGCGCCCGCGGCTTTTACGATCTCGCAATCCGCCGCGCTTCGTTTCACACCCATGCCGTGGATTGGTACCTCGCCGTGCTGCCGCGCCTCGGCGTGCCTGTTCACAACCATTTTCAATGGCTGCCCGAACGCCTCCAAGTCGCCGAAGCCGTCAAATCAAAATGGCAAATCGGCAGCGCGCGTTGGATTGCGATTCAACCCGGAGCGCGCTGGCCCAACAAACGCTGGCCGGTCGAATTCTTTGCTGAACTTGTCCGGCGCCTGTCTCAAAAATTCTCCGACGCGCGTTTCGCCATTCTGGGGGATAACGAGGACAAACCGCTTGGCGAAATCATTTCGCGCATTGAGCCCGAACGCTGTCTTAACTTATGCGGCCAGACTTCACTGCCGGAAATGGTTGAATGGTTGCGACTGTCCGAATTGATGATTACCAATGACACCGGTCCGATGCACGTGGCCGCAGCGCTCGGCAAACCGCTGGTCGCGCTCTTCGGCCCCACCGAACCGCGCCGGACCGGCCCGTATCATCAATTGGATAGCGTGTTGCGAATCGAACTGCCCTGTTCACCCTGCCTGAAACCGCGTTGTCATTACGAAAAGAAGAATGAGTGTTTGAACGCGCTGCCGCCGGCAATCGTTCTTGAGCGGATCCAAAAGCAATTCCAACTGTAGCGGCGGTCTGTGACCGCCACAATTTTCATAAAGCAACGGAGAATGCGGCGCTAATAGAGCGCCGCTACAATCTGCAAATTTCGCACACTTGCTTTCCCATTCGACAAGGCATTAGGCTCGCGCCGGTGAGCACTTCCACTCAAGCCACGCCGCCAGGAACTACTTCGCCCGGCAATCAGGCGTCTCCGCAGTCTGTATTCGTCACCACGCATTGGTCGGTGGTATTGACCGCTGCCCGCAGCGACACCACCCGCGCCCGCGCCGCGCTCGAAAACCTTTGCCAGACTTACTGGCATCCGCTCTACGCCTACGTGCGGCGGCGTGGTTATTCACCCGAAGACGCCCAGGACCTCACGCAGGAATTTTTTGCGCGATTGCTGGAGCGCAACGCCGTCGCCACAGTCGCGCCGGAGAAGGGACGGTTCCGTTCCTTCCTGCTGGCCAGCCTGAACCATTTTCTCGCAGATGAATGGGACAAGGCGCGCGCACAAAAACGCGGCGGCGGGAAAGTGATCTCACTCGACCTGCAAAGCGCCGAGACACGGCTGGGCGAAATCCCGGTGGAAAATTTCACGCCGGAGAAGGCCTTTGAACATCGCTGGGCCATCACGTTGCTCGAACAGGTTTATCAACGGTTGGGCGAGGAGTATCGCGCCCAGGGCAAAGCGGCGCTGTTCGAAACACTGCGGGTCACGCTGGCCGGAAAGAGCGATGCCGCGCCTTACGTTGAACTGGCACGGAAGCTGGAAATGAGTGAAGGCGCGGTGAAAGTAGCCGTGCATCGGCTGCGCCAGCGTTACCGCGCGCTGCTGCGGGAAATGATTGCTGATACCGTGTCCAGTCCAGACGAAGTCGAAGATGAATTGCGTTATCTGTTCCGGACATTGGCGGGGTAAAAGCGTTGAATCGCTAAAACGGTTAAATCGGCTGCCCGCGTGAATGCTGTCTAGTTTAACGATTTAACAGAAGCCTGTAACCTTTGGCCGACAATCCCTTTGTATGTAGTGAATGAACTGTCTTAACGTGAAAATCTTTGACTCAGGAGAATGATTATGACGCCACAGCCTTTATTTGCCGCATTCTTCGGCGCATGGAGGATTTTTTGGAGCGTGGCCCCTTTCGTGCTGCTGTTCGTACTGCTGCCGCTGTTGGTAATCGCAACGATCGGTGCAATTATTTACTTCCTGTCCCGACGACGCCAAACACCGCTCCTCAATCCGCCGGTAGTGCCAACTCCCCCGACTCCTGCGGGAACCGCCCAGACTCCTCAGGGTAATTGTCCGCACTGCGGGAAGCCGGTGCCGCCCACGACCTTGGGCGGTATTTGCCCTGAATGTATGTTGAAGGCCGGTCTCGCCACCCAAACGGAGGGACCGGGCGCGACCGGCCCGCACGGAACCAAAGTTGTGCCACCCCTGCCCAAGCCGGAGGAAATCACCCCACTTTTCCCGCAATTGGAAATCCTCGAATGCCTCGGACGCGGCGGCATGGGCGTCGTGTACAAGGCGCGCCAGCCGCGTTTGAACCGTTTCGTCGCGCTTAAAATTCTGGCGCGGGAAAAGGAGCTGGACGCGCAGTTCGCCGAGCGGTTCACGCGCGAAGCCCAGGCATTGGCACGATTGAATCATCCGAACATCGTCACCGTTTACGACTTTGGCACCGTAGGACAGGCTTCCAGCCTGTCTCCGTCTGAAAAACAAAATGAGCAATCAGAGACAGGCAAGATGCCTGTCCTACACTATTTGCTGATGGAATTCGTGGACGGCCTGAATCTGCGGCAATTGCTTCAGGCCGGAAAGATGCCGCCGGACCAGGCGCTGGCGATTGTGCCGAAGATTTGCGAAGCGCTCCAATACGCGCACGAACAAGGCATCGTCCATCGCGACATCAAACCGGAAAACATCCTCTTGGATAAACAGGGACGGGTGAAAATCGCCGACTTCGGCATCGCCAAGATGCTGGGTGGTAGGGATGCGCTGCCGCGCGTCCAAGCCGACCAGCAGATCGGCCCTACCAGGCTCACGGAAGAAGGTCACACTATTGGCACGCCGCACTACATGGCGCCGGAGCAGATTGAGAAACCGCTGACCGTAGATCATCGCGCGGACATCTATTCGCTCGGCGTCGTGTTCTACGAAATGCTGACCGGCGAACTGCCGTTGGGAAAATTCCAACCGCCTTCAAAGAAAGTCCAAGTTGACGTGCGGTTGGACGAAGTGGTGTTGCACGCGTTGGAAAAAGAGCCGGAACGCCGTTACCAGCAAGTCAGTGTGCTCAAGACGGAGGTGGAGACGATTGCAACGGATTCGCCAAGACCTCAAAGACAAGACTCACAAATCAAGAGTAAGCTTCCTGTTTCGAGCATGGCCATCCTTGGCGCAGTATGGACACCGTTTTTCCTGGCGGCAATTCTTTCCATCACTCTTGGCCAGGAACAGTTTCCCCAAGGTTATGGCGGTTTTTCTCGCGTACTACTCTTCTTGGGGGTGGCCGCCCCGTTGGCCGCCACAATTCTTGGCTGGCTCTCTGTCATTCAAATCCGTCGTTCTGCCGGAAGTTTTTACGGATTGGAACTGGCGGTATTTGACGGCCTGCTCTTTCCATTGCTCGGATTGGATTTATGGATTGGGATTCTGTTTTTGGCGGCGATAAAAACGCTTGCACGTTGGAGAGGGCTCAACGGCTCGCTGTTTTTGAATTTATGGGAATTTGCCTTTTGGACATTGCTTCTGGTTGTAGTCTGCGCCGCATCTGATTTTCTGATCGCACGCCGCATTTGGCGCCAGATAAACCGGCCCCGCGAAGGCATAGATTCATCCCTAAAACTCCATTGGAATAAGATTGTCTCGCAGGTTTTAGGAATTGGAGTTTTGGCGATGGGACTCATCAGTTTCACAACGGCGTCCTGGATCCTGTGCGCCCGGAGTATTGATAACGTCAACCAACCCTTCGTGAACGATCCGCAGGTAATCGGCCAGTGGACTAGCGTTGATCTCGTCTCATCGCCCGACGATTTCAAACCGGGGAGACCAACTTGGAAAGGCGATTTATCCGTGTTCAGAAATTTCACCGTCTTTCCCGACGGCAGAACGAGTTATCGCTGGCTCACGTGGACAAAGGGAGCAATGATCAACAAGGGTGAAAAAACGGCGGGCAATTACGAAGTCCGGAACTTTGATGGAACCAATTACCTGTTTGTAGAATGGAAAAATGGCGATTATATCCTCTTCCATTCAACCCCGTGGTTTTTCGTGCTGCGCGAAAGCGAAACGGCAAACACCAACTTCTACATCGGCCAAGCCTGGTTTCCCCAAGGCGATTCGATTGAAATCACCTCCGTCGAACGAACCAAAAATCAGATGACCGTCAAAGGTCATTACAATCTTGTCAGCCGCGACAAAGCAGAGTTGGCGCTTTTCATCACGGTAACCAATCAAAACCTTCCTGAAGGCAAGGGAGAAATACGGCCGATTTCCAAAGGGCGAGGTGATTTTACGCTGGTCTATTTGCCTCTCGTTCCCGGCCTGCCGCATGTTTCGATGTATGCTGACGGCCATACCTTTGCTTCGGTTTATTTCGGAACCGAGGCTGAAGCGCACGCGGAACGCAAAGCAAGTTGGATAACGAACGAAACACCGGCGTCTCTTACGACCGACCAAGTCCTCGTCGAGCATACTGCGATGCACGTGCTCGCGGCCATCCGCGACGAAGATAATAACGCGTTGAAAAAATTCGCCACAGACGAGTGCGTCAAAGGTTGGCGTGAATCGCTGCCGGAATTTGCCTTCGAGCTGCGAGAGAAATTTCATCAATTCACCGGGAAACCGTTCGATTTGCACGCAAGCGAATCGCAGGTTCGCGGCAAGGAAGCGCTCGTAAAATGCGACGGCCCGGCGGAATTGAATGGAAAGTATCTCGCGCTGTTTTTTGTTAAAACCACAGACGGTTGGAAAAATTGCTATTTGCACAGCGCGTCGCTGCCTTCGCAGCCATTGGAAGTTTGGTGGAAAGAATTTCCGGGTGAAAAAATTCCCGCCGCCACCGAAACGAACGCGGAAAATGCCGCAGTTTCTGCCGCCGAGAAATGGCTCGCGCCGGTTGACGTCGGAAATTATTCCGAAAGCTGGCAGGAGGCCTCGGCGTTTTTCCGGGGCGCAGTTACGGAACCAACCTGGGAAAATTCCATGGACGCCTTTCGCAAGCCGTTGGGCGATTTGCTGTCACGCCAACTAAAGTCGGCGCAAGCCGCAACAGAATTGCCCGGCGCGCCGGACGGCCAATATGTCGTCATGCAATTCGACACCTCGTTTGCTGACAAGAAATCCGCCGTTGAAACCGTCACGTTCATGCAGGAAAAGGATGGTCAATGGCGCGCGGCGGGGTATTACATCAAATGAACCCGAACGACGAGCCCATTTACACCTCGAAACGCGCCGCCAAAAGCCTCTGGCAACAATATCGTATTTATCGCGACCGGCTCGAACTTCAATCATGGATTTTCTTTCACACCGTCGTTGTGCTGGCAAATGAAATCCAAACCATCGAAGTCCGTCCATCAGTTTTCAGCGGTCATAAAGGCTTTACGTGGGGTGTCAAAATTGATAATTGCGACTTGTGCCGCCACGTCTTGCTGACTAAAAAATCCGGTTTCGTCAAACGCATCGGCTTTTCGCCGGACGACCCTGAAAAATTCGTCGCGGCCTGCAAATCCATTATGACAGGCTGACGAATTATCCAAAGCCGTTCTAATTGCGGTAGTTCAGAAAGGGAATTTACTTTCAGGAAGGTAAAGGCCGCAATTGCACCAGCGTTGCGCCCCAGCCGCCAAATTGCGGATAATCCAACGTGAAGGAAATCACCGCCGGATGTTTTTTCAAAAGCGCGTGAACGGTCCGGCGCAGATTGCCAACACCTTTGCCGTGAATGATGCGCACCTGTAGAATATGGCGCGCCTGGCACTCTGTCAGATAATCTGGCACCAGGTCCTTCACCTCGCGCGGATTGAACGTGTGCAAATCCAGCACGCCGTCAATCGGCAGTTCAACCGGTTCGTCACCCATGTGTGGGTAATTGTTTTTTCGCCCAAGCACGCGCCTGGCGCGAGGTTTTCAGTTCGTCCGCCAGTTGTTTCTCGCGAATTTCGTTCAGCAACGCGCCCATCGCCGGGCCGGGTTTCATCCCCAGCTTGATCAAATCCCGGCCCGTAAGCAACGGCGGCCGGATCGCCGGTTTTTTCTTCAATTCCTCCGCCTGCGCCACCAAAAATTCGTAGTTCTCCAGATTGCCGTGCGAGCCGAGGCAATCGAGCCGGTGCAACTCCAGTTCCAACGGAAACGTCTCACGCATCAACAGCCGCCGCAACGTCGCCTTGCGCATCTGTTGCACGTCTTTGAACTGCATGTGCTGCCGCACGCAGGCCACGATTTCTTCGATTTGCTTTTTCGGAAAACGTAACCGCTGCAAAATCCTTTCGGCCATCGCTGCGCCCACTTTTTCGTGGCCGTAAAAATGAATCGCACCGGTCGCAGGATCGCGCTCAGCCGTGGCTGGTTTGGCAATGTCATGCAAAATCATCGCCCACGACAACGAGGAAGATGCACCTGGCGGCAGTTTCTCCAGCATCAACCGGATATGCTCGAACACCGTGCCTTCAGGATGATAATCCGGCGATTGCTGGCAGAGGAGGGTGGCGATGAGTTCGGGCAAAACACCGGGAAGCAAGCGGCTGTCACGCAATAAAACCAAACCACGCCCGGCGTGCGGTGGCGCGAACAATTTGATGAGTTCGTCGCGAATCCGCTCGGCACTGACGAGTTCGATTTTGGGCGCGAGTTTTTTGATGGCGGCAAATGTTTCCGGTTCGATCTCAAACCCCAGTTGCGCGGCAAACCTTACCGCGCGCAACAGGCGCAAATGGTCCTCGGCAAACCGTTCCTCCGGCGCGCCGATGGTGCGGATGATTTTCGCGCGCAAATCCCTTTCGCCGCCGACCCAATCGTGGAGCTTTTCTGCAATTGGATCATAAAACAACCCGTTGACGGTGAAATCGCGCCGCTGTGCATCCGCTTCCGCATTGCTGAAAACGACCCTCTCCGGACGCCGGCCATCCTGATAATCTGATTCGGCCCGAAAGGTGGCGACCTGGAACTGCTGTTTGCCTTCGACAACAATCATCACGCCGAACTTGCGTCCGACGGCAATGGTCTTTTTGAAAAGCTCTTCAATTTGTTCCGGGCGCGCGTTCGTGGCGATGTCGTAATCCTGAGGCTGGCGTCCAAGCAGAAAATCGCGCACGCAACCGCCGACCCAGAATGCGGCGAAGCCGGCCGTTTGCAGGCGGCGAACGATTTCAATGCCGGTTTCGCGCGAAGAAAGGTTCACGGGGATTATTCTCACGCAAAGGCGCAAAGCCCGCCAAGATAATTTACTTTGCGCCTTCGCGTCTTTGCGTGATCAAATTTAGCCGTTCCCCCAAATAGTTTGGACGTGCGCAACACCAGATTTGACGGCTTCAACCGGCATTCCCGGGCTGAGTTCAAACACCTTGATGTGTCCCGGTTTCACGAACGGCTTGAGCGCAACATAGTCAATCATGCCGGCGCCGGGCGCGGAATGGTCACGGTCAGGAAACTGCACGTCGTGGATATGAAAGCCAACAAGTCGGGCGGCAAGCGATTCCAAATGCGGCACGTGCCGGATAAGACCGAGGTTTTCCTTGATTTGGGCGTGGCCAACATCGTGCCAGTACGCGACGTTCGGGCTGGCAAACTCGCGGAAGAATGACGCGAAATCATCTTCAAGTGGAATTTCCTCAAGCGCCTGGCGGTTCTCGCAACCAAGCTTAAGGCCGCGTTTTTCGGCCTCGGGCAACAGCTTGCGAAGCGTGTCATACATATGTGCGACAAATTTTCCTTTGACGGCTTCGCGTTTGGCCACGGCTTCGGCGCGAAGTTTTTCAAATTTGAGTGATGGCTTTCCCTCGCGTTCAAGCATATCACACAAACGGCCGGTATAATCCTTCAATTCCATGCTGCCAAGGTGCAGCACCACGGCTGGCGCCTTGACGAGTCCCGCAAATTCAAACGTCTTGAGCGTATAACGGATGGCCAGTTCGCGTTCGTAGTCTTTTTCCGCGGAAAACTCGTATAGATTTGGCGCGGCATGGGTCACACCCATCGGCAGCGGACAAAAATTGTGGAGGCTGGAAATTTTGATTTCGCCCGCGTTCACCGCGGCGAGAATGCCGGGCATGAGGCTGATGGAAACGCCGTGGCTGAGTTCGGCATATTCAAAGCCCAAATCACGGATTTCGCGCAGCATGGCGCGACCGTCAGTGTGACGGTGGGAATTCCAGCAGGTGGAGAACGAATACATAAAAGTACCGGGCGCATCCTAATGGGATGCGCCCGGCTTGGGAAATCGTAAATTACAAATCCGCGTAGCGCGCGGTCAGCATCGCGGAAAAGCGCGCGGCTTTTTCCTTGCGGCGGCGCTTTTCACTCGGCTTTTCAAAATGCCGATGATTGCGCACGACCTTCAAAGTGCCCTCACGGTCCACTTTTTTCTTCAGCCGGCGCAACGCCCGATCCACGGACTCGCCTTTTTTTAATTTAATTTCGGTCAACGCAACTCACTTCCTTTCTTTGCAGGATACGAAATGAGCACACAGAATAGGTTTTCTACGCCGGCCAGTCAATGTGTAAATCGGCCCGTTGTTGCAACGCCTTTGCAGGGCAAAATGCCCTGTTGACTTTGGCCGCGAGTTTGATAAATTTTGCGTTCCTTTGCTCGGTTTTAAGATGAAAACATATTTGCCCAAAGTGAATGTGGACCAGCGGAAATGGCACGTGATTGACGCCGATGGCGCCGTGCTCGGACGGCTGGCCGCGCAGGTCGCCGACATTTTGCGCGGCAAAAACAAGCCCGTGTACACGCCGCACCTCGATGCCGGCGACTTTGTTGTCGTGATCAACGCTGAAAAAGTGCGAGTCACCGGCAAAAAGGAAACGGAAAAGGAATTCATGACCTATTCCGGCTGGAAAGGCGGCGAGAAGTACAAAACCGTCGCGCAAATCCGCGCGCGGCACCCGGAAAAACTTGTCCTGCACGCTGTGAAGGGCATGATTCCGAAAAACCGGCTCGGCAGCCGGTTGTTGACCAAACTGAAGGTGTTCAAAGGCCCGAACCATCCGCACACCGCGCAAAAGCCAGAGCCGCTCAAGGCGGCGGCGTGATTTGATTTATGGCAACCGAAACCAAAAATGAATTTCTCGGCACTGGACGGCGCAAGACTGCAGTCGCGCGGGTCCGGCTCGCGACCGGCAATGGCAAAATCACCGTCAATGGCCGGGCGTTTGATAATTATTTCGTGCTCGAAACCCAGCGGGCGCAGGCCGCGCAGCCTTTGACAGTCACCGGTACGGTCGAAAAATTCGACGTGCGTGTGAACGTCGCTGGCGGCGGACCAAACGGCCAGGCGGATGCGGTGCGGCACGGCATTGCTCGGGCGCTCATTTCCGCCGACGCCGCCCTGCGGCCCGTTCTGAAGGCTGAAGGGCTGCTGACGCGGGACCCGCGCATGCGCGAACGCAAGAAGTACGGCCAGCCGGGCGCGCGCAAACGATTCCAATATTCGAAACGTTAATTGCGCTGAAAATTTTCAAGCCCCGCTGGCAAAAACCGGCGGGGCTTTTTATTTGAATCCAAGTCGCTCTCTCTTTCTCGTAATCGAAAATCAAGAAATCGAGGACGAGCAAGAGAACGATGAGGAAAAGTTCGTGTAGTTCGTGTGGTTCGCGGTTAAATTTTTGAAAAATGAAAACAAAGAAAGTTGCCATCATCGGCGCCTCCGGTTACTCCGGCGAGGAACTCGTCCGGTTGCTGCTGCATCATCCGAACGCGGACCTGGTAGCCGTGACCTCGCGCCAGAATGCCGGCCAGACGCTGGCCCAGGTTTTCCCGAAATTCGCCAGCCACCCGAAATCGAAGACACTCCGATTCAGCGAGCCGAAGGCCGAACTGCTGGCGAAGCAGGCGGACGTGGTGTTTCTGGCGCTGCCGCACGGCGTCGCTGCCGAGTATGCGGTGCCCTTGCTCGATGCCGGCTGCGCAGTAATTGATTTGAGCGCGGATTTCCGACTCAGAAGCGCGGAGACTTACAAGGAGTTTTACGCCCACGACCACCCTGCGCCGGACTTGTTGAAGAAGGCTGTGTATGGTTTGCCAGAAATCTATCGTGAGCCAATCAAAACCGCGCCGCTGATCGCGTCGCCGGGTTGTTATCCAACAAGCATTTTGCTGCCGGTGATTCCATTGCTCAAAGCCGGACTGGTCAAGGCCACCGGCATCATTGCCGATTCCTTGAGCGGCGTGAGCGGGGCGGGGCGCAAGGCTGAAGCCGATTATCTCTTTTGCGAGTGCAATGAAAGCGTCCGGCCTTACGGTTTGCCCAAACACCGGCATTTGTCGGAAATTGAGGAACAGCTTTCGTTGGCCGCGGGCGGGAACGTCACCATCCAGTTCACGCCACATTTGATTCCCGTCAATCGCGGCATCTTGACGACATTGTATCTCGCGCCGGAGAAACATTTTTCTGCTGCGGCGGAAATGAATGCGCTGAACGAAAAAATTTCCGGGTGCTATGCCCAGGCCTATGGTCACGAGCCGTTCGTCCGCCTGCTCGAAGGCAAGGCGCTGCCCGATACCAAAAATGTCACCAGCACAAACGTCATCGAAATCGCCTGGCGGCTTGATCCGCGCACCGGCCGGCTCGTCGTGATGAGCGCCGAGGACAACCTCGTTAAAGGCGCGAGCGGTCAGGCCGTGCAAAGCATGAACATCCTCTGCGCTTTCCCGGAAACGGCGGGATTGGTTTGACCATGCCTGCAACAGTCGTTCAACCGGCAAAATGGAACGCGGCGGATTACGCCGCGAATTCCGTCGTGCAACAGACCTGGGCGCGCGAACTGATCGCCCGGCTCAAATTGCGGGGCGATGAAGATGTTCTCGACGTCGGCTGTGGTGACGGCAAGGTGACAGCGGAAATCGCCCGCGCTGTGCCGCACGGTTCGGCCACCGGGGTGGACGCCTCGGCGGAAATGATTGCCTTTGCACAGAAAACCTTCCCTGCGCAGAAGAACCCCAATCTCGCGTTTCAGGTCATGGACGCGCGCAAAATTAAATTCCCGCGCGCGTTCGATTTGATTTTTTCCAACGCCGCACTGCATTGGGTGGACGATCATCAGGCGCTCCTGCACGGCGTGGCTTCGGTCTTGAAATCGGGCGGGCGGCTGGTGGTTTCGTGCGGCGGCAAGGGCAACGCGCACGATGTTTTCGTGGCGTTAAGGCCGGAAATGCGGCTCAAGCGCTGGCGCGAGTTTTTTCGCCGGATGCCGGCGCCGTATTTTTTTTATTCACCAGCAGACTACGAGAAGTGGCTGCCCCGGTTTGGATTTAAAATCGGGAAAGTGCAACTCGCGCCGAAGGATGCGACTTACAACGGACGCGACGGATTTGCCGCATGGCTGCGCACGACTTGGCTGCCTTACGTCCAGTGCGTGCCGGAAAGCTTGCGTGAGGAATTCATCGCCGCAGTGGCGGAGCGTTACGTTGCCAAACACCCGCCGGACACGAGCGGCAAAGTGCATGTGCGTATGGTTCGACTGGAGATTGACGCCGTAAAAGTTTGAAAACCGGGTCCGAGGCCCGCAAATTCCAGCGCACAGCAACCATCAACCATGAAAAATTTGTTTCGCGAAATTCCAGGTTCCATAGTTGCGCCGCAAGGCTTCCTGGCCAGCGGCGTGTTCTGCGACATCAAACGCCTTGGCACGGGCAAGGGTTCAGACAAAGGGCAAAAGCGCGATCTGGCGCTCATTGTTTCCGAAGTTCCGGCGACCGTCGCGGGCATGTTTACAACCAATCAAGTCTGCGCCGCGCCGGTAAAGGTTTGTGTCGAGCGGGTGAAAAATGGAATCGCGCAAGCCATTGTTGTAAATTCCGGCAACGCCAATGCCTGCACAGGAAAACAGGGATTAAAAGACGCACGGGAGATGACGGCGGCTGTGGCGGCGGTCTATGACCGTCGCAAACTAAAAGCCGGAATTCCAGCGGCGGTCACGGGCCGCCGATACAAGATTCCGGCAGAACACATCCTGGTCGGTTCCACCGGCCGCATCGGGGTCGCGTTGCCTATGGCCAATGTCCGCGCCGGCATCAACGAAGCGGTGACCCTGCTCGACAGTACACCGGCCTGCGCCGCACACGTCGCCGAAGCCATCATGACCAGCGACACACGGCCCAAGCAAATTGCGGTGGAGTTCAAACTGGGCGGTAAAACCGTCCGCATCGGCGGCATTTGCAAAGGCGCGGGCATGATCCAACCGGGCATGTCCACCACCGGCGCGCGGCCCGCTGCGTTGCCGCTCCATGCCACGATGCTGTGTTTCATCACGACGGACGCGGCGGTTGACGCGAACATTTTGCAAACCGCCTTGCGCGAAGCCGTCGCGCAAAGTTTTAATCGCATTACCGTGGACGGCGACATGAGCACCAACGACACGGTTTTAGTGCTGGCGAACGGATTGGCGGAAAATGAAAAGTTCCAAGTTCCAAGTTCCAAGTTCCCAATTTTCCAGGCTGCGCTGAATCACGTTTGTCTGGAACTGGCCAAAATGATTGTGCGCGATGGCGAAGGAGTGCATCGCGTCGTGACCGTGCGTGTAAACGGCGCAAAGTCCGTCGCTGACGCGGATGCCGCGGCGCGGGCGGTCGCGAACAGTGCGCTGGTCAAGACGAGTTGGCACGGCGGCGATCCAAACTGGGGCCGCATCATTGACGCACTTGGTTATTCGTTCGCCAAGGTTGCCGAAGAAAAAGTGGATATTGGTTACAGTGCTCCGGGCAGCCGCAAGATTTTATGGAACCTTAAACGTGGCCAGCCGACGAGGGTGACGTTCAAACAACTTTGCGCTGCTGTGACGCCAGGGGAATTTGATTTGCACATCAACTTAAACTTCGGCAGAAACAGCGCGGTAATTTACGCGGCGGATTTAACGGAAGCCTACGTGGATTTCAACAAAGGTGACGTGGGTGATCCGGATTCGCTTGGCGGTTGAAATTGGGTGTTTAAGGCGAGGGTGGACCACCACTCGGCTGTACAGAATTAACGGTTCCAGCGTCTTCGTCTAATTCAGTCGGCGGATAGATTTTCCATACAGGATCACCCGCTTGCTTGGCTTGGGCTTTTTGCGCAGCAATCAGGATTGTTTGTTCTTCAGGTGAGAGCTGTTGTTGATTCTGAGCGTTGCCTGCACTGCTATAATTTCCGGCGCCATAGCCGGGATTTCCAGAGTTTGTATCAGGATTTCCGGGACTGCGATTCGGATTAAAGTTGGACGCCATGCCAGCGGGCTCTTCACCAGGACGGTGTCCGAAATTATTTACCGGAATGGGTGGCAGGGGGCGGACGGTATTCATGACCACGGGTGTGGGAGTAGTAAGAGGAGGCGCCTTAACTAAGGGAATTTCCTGCACCACCCCGTGATTATTGAAGGTTACCATGCCGGTCTTTTCGTTTATGTGTGTCACCTCAATGTCATCCTGTTGCTGGCCTTCGCTGAGAATGTAGGACTTTTCAGTTGCCGGCGTAGGTGGACGAGGAGGGATCGCAACCTTAAAGAGCACCTGGCGAGTACCGAAAATGGTCATGATGCCATCCGGTGTGATTGTGGAGGGCGGCTCATTCTGTTTTGTAGTGTCAATAGGTTGCGGCGGGTTTAAATTGAAAATGTTGCGCGTGACAATTGGTCCGTAGGGATTACTGGACCCACTGCTCGCACACAAGCCGGTACTCAATACCAGCGCGCTCGCAAAACAAATCGCAATTTTCCAAAAGTATTTCACGCCTTCGATACTAACTAACTCTCCTCCAATTAACACCGATTTCAAGGCAAAGTTGCTCTAAAAATGCCGAGGTGCAACTGGCAGAATTGCTAATTTAAGATCTTATCAATACGACGCTTGCGCGCCTTTGATTTGGCGTTTTTTCATCCACGGCATCAAGCTGCGCAACCGGGCGCCAACTTTTTCGATGGAATGTTTTTCGCCCTTCTTGAGCAGGGCATTGTACTTTTTGTATCCACCCTTGTATTCGGCAATCCAGCCTTTGGCAAATTTGCCGGATTGAATATCCTTGAGCGCGGACTTCATCCGCTTTTTCACACTCGCATCAATGATCCTTGGCCCAACACTCACGTCGCCCCATTTGGCGGTTTCGGAAACGGAAAACCTCATGCCGCTGATGCCTGATTCATTCATCAAATCCGCGATAAGCTTCAACTCGTGCAGACACTCAAAGTAAGCCATCTCCGGCTGGTACCCGGCCTCGACGAGAGTTTCGTATCCGGCCTGCACCAGCGCGCTCAACCCACCGCATAACACTGTCTGTTCGCCAAACAAATCCGTCTCCGTTTCTTCCTTGAACGACGTTTGCAGCACGCCGGCGCGCGTGGCGCCGATGCCCTTGGCCCACGCCAGCGCAATTGCCTTCGCGTCCTTGCCCGGATTTTGATACACGGCGATCAGGCTCGGAACGCCCTTGCCCTCGGTGTATTGACGGCGAACGATGTGACCTGGCCCTTTCGGCGCGACCATGATGATGTTCACGTTCTTCGGTGGCGCAATGGTTTTGAAATGAATCGCAAAGCCGTGCGAGAACAACAGCGTCTTGCCCGCGCTCAAATTCGGGGCAATGTCTTTTCCATAGGCGGCGGGTTGCTTGGTGTCCGGCAATGCGACCATGATGACGTCGGCACGGCGGACGGCCTCGGCGGTGCTGACGACTTCAAATCCTTTTTCCTTTGCGACCGGGACGGATTTGCTGCCTTCGTAAAGGCCGATGATGACGCGGCAACCGCTATCCTTGAGGTTGAGCGCGTGGGCGTGGCCTTGCGAACCGAAGCCGAGTACGGCGAGCGTTTTGTTTTGCAACACGCCGAGATTGGCGTCCTTGTCCGTATAAACTTTTGCAGGCATTGACTGATTGGGAGTTGAAGGTTGAAAGTTATTTGCGCGGCAAGGCGACCTGTCCCGTGCGCGTGATTTCCGTCACGCCAAACGAACCCATCAGGCCGATGAATTTTTCCACCTTGCTCTCGGCGCCGGTAATTTCGATGGTGAGCGACTTGGGCTGCACGTCCACGATTTTGGCGCGGAAAATGTCGGTGATCTGCATCACCTCGGCGCGCGACTTGGAATCCACCGCCACTTTCACGAGCACCAGTTCGCGGTCCACGTATTCGCCCTCGTGAAAATCCTGCACCTTGATGACGTCCGGCAGCTTGTTGAGCTGTTTGACGATTTGCTCCAGCGTGGCCTCGTCGCCGTGCGTGACGATGGTCATGCGCGACGTCTTCGGGTCCTGCGTCGGGCCGACGTTGAGGGTGTCAATGTTGTAGCCGCGTCCGCTGAACAGGCCCGCCACGCGCGTCAGCACGCCGAATTTGTTCTCCACCAAAACTGAAATGGTATGTCTGGGCATAAATCCGTTTGGAAACGGAGGAAAAGATTAACAGTGCGAAAGGATGTGGTCAATTTGCAAATTTATTTGAATCCACGAAGCAAACTTGCCGCAAGCATTTCTTGAAAAAATTGTGTTTTGCTTACGGTTTTTACCCAGCTTGCCGCGCGATTCAAAATCACTCTCTGTGAACTCTGTGAATTATCAATCTTGAATAAATGCGGATTTCGCGCTTGAAACCATGCATACATTGCTTTCATTGTTGGAGTGGTTTCCGATGTTAGTTCAATATATTTGCAACTGGCTTCCCAAAGAAGCATCTCATTAATTTCTGAAGAAAAATCAATTGTAGCTTCCGGATCATTGTCCGCATGTTTGAAAAAGTTCTCCGCTTTTTTAAATATTTTCGATAATTCCATTTCCTTACCCGGAATCACAATCCCTTTGAGCCCTTCAACTTCTGTAAATAACGGTTTGCCGCCACGGTGCTTATTTATGTCTACCAACAATTGACGCGCCGCCCCGACAAGCGTGTGAATCGAAACAGGATCACGCTCTAAAAAATAAAGTTCGATTGCTAACTCCAATTGGCGACGAGCGCAATCCAATTTGCTTAATTTAAGTTTTGGATTCATGAAAAAATGGATTGTGTTCCTTTTCCTCCGCCACCGTTGTCAGCGGGCCGTGGCCGGGGCAAAGCAAAGTTTCCGGCGGCAGCGACAAAATTTGTTCGCGCACCTTCTGCCGCGCCAAATCCCACGACTGGTTGCCGCGACCGATGGAGCCGGCAAAAATCGCGTCGCCCACGATCGCCACATGCGGCGCGTCCTCCTGCCAGTTGCCGACGATGTACGTCACGCCGTCCACCGCGTGGCCAGGTGTTTCGCGGTGTGTGATGCGCAGGCCGCCAAGGTGGATGATTTCATTGGGCTTGTTGCGTTGGTCCACCGGCGCGGCCTTGGAGCCGGAATGCAGCCGCACCTTGGGAAAGGCGTCGCGGATTTGCGGCAGGGCCTCAACGTGGTCGTAATGCGAATGGGTGATGAAAACGTGCCGGAGCTGGAGCTGGTTTTCGGCAATGCAATCCAAAGCCGGTTTCGCATCAAGGCCGGTGTCGAACAACGCCGCGTCGCGCGTGGCTTCGTCCCAGACCAGAAAGCAATTCACCGTCATGCCTTCGGCGGCGGTGGTGAACACGCGCAATTCATGCCAGACGCTCAAATCCCTTTCCGCCGGGAGCCAGCCGCTCACAATGCCTTCGAGTTTGGCCGGATTCAACCCGACCAGTTTGGCGAGCGCCGCATAGTCAGGCCGCTTGCCGGTTTGGCCGGTTTCTTCCAGTGCCGCCAGTTCAACCTCGGAAATTCCGGCGGTGGCCGCGGCCGCCCGGGACGAGACATTGTTCATCATGCGCGACTTGCGAATGATGTCACCCAAATGATCCTCGAGGGTCATGCCGAAAACGTTGCCGTCTTTTGCCGCTGGTCGCAAGCTTCAGATTGCATTACGTTCATTGCTAGGTGAATAAGGCTGTTCAAAAATCTACTTCCAGAATTTCCAAAAGGGTTTCTTCACGGGCGCGTTGGTGGAAGAATTTTTCTCAAACCACGCCTTCACTCCGGCATCAAGCTTTTCCAAATCAGGCCGCGTATCAGCCGCTGTTATGGATTCGGCCCATTCCTGGTTCAAATCGCCGAGTTGGACATCCGAACCAGCGCGCACAAAAATCGGCATCTGGTGGAGATCAGCTTGCACTGTGATTGTCCGGCCACCGTCGTAAATTTTGTCCGGATGCCATGCATCGCACCATTGACTGCCCGACGGCAGGTAAACGTCCTGCGTGCGCTGATGTTGCTTCCAAACGGGCGACACGAGAATGTCCGGCCCGTAAAGATACGTCCACCAGTTCGTCCAGGCAGCGGGCGCATCCGGGTCCACCATAAACAACGGACGCACAATCGGCGTGCCGGTTTTGTGCGCGATTTTGGCCGCTGCGTAACTGTAATCAGCCAACCGAGCGTGCAGCCGCGCATAAAACCGCCAGATGGCAATCAACTTGCCGTCGTAACGGGACGGATTGTGGTAATCCCAAAACCCGTGGTTGTCCGTCGGCCCGACTTCCATAATGGGCGTGAAACAACTGAACTCGAGCCAGCGCCCGACCACTTCCGTGTCCATGGATTGTTGGTTGTAACCGCCGGTGTCCGAACCCCAGTTCGGATAACCCATGACGGCGGCGCGCTGCACGGCAATAATTTCAGCGCGCAACCCTTGCTGCACGCCGCCGATGTCGCCGCCCCAGAACACGCCATAAGGCGAACTGCCGGCATAAGCCGCGCGCGGCATGCAGACGAAGTTATCGTCACCGCGATATTTTTTGGCGACGTCATAAGCCGCCTTCAGATACATTACCGGATACGCGTCGCGATTTTCACGAAGGCTGCGCCCGTCAAAGACCTTGAAAGGACCGCTGTCGGGAATGTCTTCTTCGCCGCGATCCAATTTAAATCCCGCCACGCCGAATCTGAGCAGTTTGGCGACGCCGTCCTGCCAATATTGCTTTGCGCCGGGCCGCGTAAAATCGCAAAGCGGATAATTATTCGTTGACGGTTGCTGGCCGACCAATGTGTAACCCCGGGAAAGTGCTACCTGCTCCATTTTCTCTTGAAAGAATGGGCCGATCCACATGAACATCTGGATGTGTTGCTCTTTTAACCATTTCACTGAGGCGGCAAAATGGGGGAGACGGTTGGTGTCTATTTCAAAATCATCGTAGCCAAGCGGCCCCGGCCCCCACGGACGATCCACCCAGTAAATGCCCAGCGGGATGCCGTAAGCCTTCATCAACAATACGTCCTCCATGAATTCCGAATTAAATGGACCGGTCACCGGCGTGCCGTCGTAATACGTCGGTCGGTTTTGAATTTCGTCGCGCCATCGCCAGGTTGAATACATCCATTTGGGCGGCAGAAAGGGCGGCCCTGCGTCCAGCGCGTGTGCCCGGATTAATTCGGCCGGCGTTTGTCCGGTGTAAAATTTCAATTCAAATGACGGCCCTTCAAATTCAATTTTCACCTGCTGCGGGTCGCTCTTGCAGAAATCGAAAAAGCCCGGCCAGTCGCTCTTCCCAAACACGGCGTAACCGCGCGACGACAAATAAAAGGGCGCATAAACTGACATCGTCGGTTTGAGAATCATGTCCACAGTTTCGCCGTGCAAATTCATGGCGGCGGTGATGTTGGTTGCCCATGAATCCTGCTGCGGCCCGTCCACCACGCGTTCCATCAAACCAGTGAAATATTCATTGGTGACCGCGTCCAGAGCCAATCCCCACTTGCAAATATCAAAATCGGGTTTGGCGATGAAATTGAGGTCGAAATCGTTTCCCGTTGAAGTGCGCGAAAGCTCAACGACCCGGCCATCGGGCATTTTTAGTTCCGTTTCCAGAAAATCACTGCGTTGCAACTGAGTGAGCAGATCGGCAGGCAGAAACGTCCGGTTGGTGGCCGTCTCATAAAACACCCTTTCAATGGTCGGCACGCTGCCGGCGCGAAGTGGGCCGCCGCTGAGATTCCAAATGGCAAGGCACAAAACCAGCCACAGTCGAAAATGATCCTTCCCTTTCATAAACTCATTCCGGCCATGTTGAGATTGCCATCCGTTTAACTCAAGCAGACAGTTTTGCGCCCGGTTGTGAACAAATAAATTTTGTGCTTCGCGACGGCGCCGCTACGATGACGTTATGCCCGACGCCTACGGCCAATTGCTTGATGCGACCATTCAACATCTGGAAGACTTGAAATCGCGCGGCGTCCGCCATGTCCCCGTCTTGCCCGAAACGCTTACTGCGTTAATACAGCCTGTCGCCAGAGAATTTCAAAATACAAACCTCAAATCTCAAATCGAAAAACCTGCCGCACCTGTGGCTTCCAAACCATCAACCCAATCGGCAACCGGGGACCGGGAACCGGCAATTCCCGCGCCGACTGCCGAGCAGACGTCCTTGCTTGCCTTGCCCGGCGAAACATTTCCCAGCCGGCTTCCGCCACTTGATCCGCAGGCGAAGGCCGCCGCGTTTGCCGCATTGCGCGAACGCGCGCTGGCCTGCGTGAAATGCCCGCACCTGGCGTCGTCGCGCAAAACGGTCGTGTTCGGCGTCGGCAGCATTGATGCTCAACTCATGTTTGTTGGTGAAGCGCCGGGAGCGGACGAAGACGAACAGGGCGAACCGTTCGTCGGCAAGGCGGGGCAGTTGTTGACGAAAATCATCCAGGCCACGGGATTGCAACGCGCCGACGTGTACATCGGCAACATTCTGAAATGCCGGCCCGACACGCCCGGCCAGAGCGCCGGCAACCGCAAGCCGACCACCGACGAAATGGCCACTTGCATTCCATATTTGCACGAGCAGATTGATTTGATCCGGCCCAAGGTGCTCGTCGCCCTGGGCGCGACGGCGGTGGAAGGATTGCTGGGCAAGACGCTCGGCATCACGAAACTGCGCGGAACCTGGAAGACCTATCGTGGCATCCCGCTCATGCCCACGTATCATCCGGCGTATTTGTTGCGCAATCAGGCGATGAGCGAGAAACGCAAGGTCTGGGAAGACATGCTGGCCGTGATGGAAAAACTCGGAATGCCCATCAGCGAAAAACAGCGGAATTATTTTTTGAAAGCATAAAAAAAGCGTCTGCAAGTAATGAAATTGGGCTTTACCAAAAAACAATCCCGAACACACTAAAGCCAATAAATGAAGCGTGAAACATTTATTGCTTGTTCGGTGTGGGCTTTAATTATCGGCGGCTGCTCAACGGGTGTTTACTACATCAATAAATCAGCAAAAGAAAAACACGTTGCCGAGGATGCGCGCATTGTAGATTGGCATAAACAAGAAGCCGATTTGATGCAACAGTTGGCACAACAATATAACGCTATAATTGTTGATGATTCAAATTCAACTAATTGGAGTGGTTTAACGATTGATGTGCAAAAGCGGATGTTAAATCAGCCAATCGTTGTGCAATTAGGACTGACAGACGCTGAAATGCGTGGCTCTGAAATATGGATTACCGGATCAACATACATAGGTCTTGTAGAATTTGATTTAGAGTTAAAGGCTACTGAATCACAACTCGCCGATTTTCGGTCTCGAAGCGAGACAAGACTTGTATATTTCGTTTCACAACTTAATAATTTTACACGAGCTGACCGCGTGGAAGATGGTAAAACAGAATCTGTCATTAAGGCAACTGGAACGCTTCTCGGTCTTGCTGATGGACCCAGCCTTCGTTCGGCATACAATCCATAATTACTGCCGACATGCTCAATTCCATTTTCAAGCCCATCATCACGTGGTACCTGGGCGCGCTCAAAACCGGCGGTTATCCGCTCATCGTGCTGTTGATGACGATGGAAAGCTCGTTTTTGCCGCTGCCCAGCGAGGTCATCATTCCGCCCGCGGCGCATCTGGCGTGGTCGGGCGACGGCCTGAATCTGTTCAGCTTCCATCTGTCCGGCTGGCCGGCGCAAATCGGCATCGTCATCACCGGGGCGTTCGGCTCGTGGCTTGGCGCGACGATAATGTATTGGTTCGCGCGTCTGGCCGGCCGCCCGCTCGTTTTGCGTTATGGCCGGCTGGTTTTGTTTCCGCCGGAAAAATTGGAAAAGGCGGAACGTTGGATGTCGCACTACGGGCCAATGGGCGTGTTTATCGCGCGACTGCTGCCCGGGGCGCGGCAACTCGTCGGCATCCCCGCCGGCATCGCGCGGATGGACTACAAGCTTTTTTCCATCTTCACCCTACTCGGCGCGACCATCTGGTGCTCCGTGCTGTGCTGGCTGGGCGTCCGGATTGGCACCGACATCACCAAGGGCGAGATGCATCGCGTCATGCTTTGGGTCGGCGGCGTGGCGCTGGCGTTGGGCGGGCTTTACTACTTCTTCGTTCACCGGCACATGACCGGAACGACGGAAGCCAGAGGGCCGAAGGCAGAATAAAATTTGCCTCATCTTTCACCTCTTGCTGACATAGGTTGCCCTTTCCCGGGTTCGGGCCTCAATACCTTGATTTCACCCGGCGCGGCTCCAAATAAATGGATCAATCCCGGGGTCAGCCCGAGTGTCAAAATTCTATACGGTTAACGTCCAGAACTTGGCTTTGCTTCATAATCCCCCACGGTTCAACAGCTTGAAAAATGCGGAAAATCCATTTAGGTCCGCGTGAAGCCAATAATGGTACGTCGGTTGCTACTCCTAAAACCTGTCCGAGTCAGAAATCTTTAGCTGCCAACAGCAAGAGAAAACGTGATCTGTGACGGTTGTTCGTCATCCGGTAGTCAGAGCAGATGTTATGGCCGCAAATGCAATTAATAGCTCCGCGCGTTGGAAAGGTATGCATATGAAAAAACAGAACTTCAAACGGCAAATAAGTTTATTCTGGATAATTGTCACCGGTGTGTTGACCGCATCTCCAGCGGTTCTCGGCATGACCAATCCCAATTCCCCCACGACAGAGTGGACGCCCGTTCACTACGGGAACAACGTTGCCTCCGACCCGGCCCGCGACCAACAAACCGGCCACTCAGAATTGGACATCGTTGGCAATGCCAGCGCACCGGCTTTTTACATGCAATATGCCGACGGCTATCTTGGTTTTCGGCTGCGTTTGGGCGCTGATGCGGATCCACGTGGATTTAACGGCTGCGCCTTAGTCGGTCTGGACATGAACCTGGACGGGGCTTTGGATTTGTTTGTCGGCGTCAACAACCAAGGTCATCGCGACGAAATTGGCATCTGGCAACCTGGTTCGGGGGCAAATACTTCGCCAAAGAACACCAAGGTTGGCACCCCATGCCAAACCTATTCTGAAACTTTTCCGATCTACAGCTTTTCTCCCGTTTCGTCAGTCTCGGATCCAACCGCCGTGAACGACGACCTGAACGCGGACTGCCGGGTTGATGAGTTCCTCACCTTTTTCGTGCCCTTGACGGATATCACATCCGCGCTGGCCACCGAGGGCATCGTTTGCC